>Ga0118677_10000472_pt1 | contig 88328 bp, 53 predicted proteins | sample AliMusrvi5mmetaG_FD_86154 | JGI IMG/M metagenome (GOLD analysis project Ga0118677, IMG submission 86154)
GGAGACAGGGGGACGAGGTGACAGGCAGATAGGGGGACAATGGTTGTGCTTTATTGAAAATCGGACTGATAAGAAATCTTACAAGCTGGTCCCTTCCTGGCGCCTTAAGTCTGAAGTCTGAAGCCTGTTTCTATTGACAAATTATATGCTTGAAGTTATTGTACTTGTATGACAAGTTGTTGGTTGAAAAATGGGTTGAACGGTAGATGAGTGTTATGGATATTGAGGCGGCGGTACGGACTACGCTGACTGATGATATTGTAGAGAAGCTTATATATTATATAGCTGAGAATGGGCTTAAGGCAGGGGATATGCTTCCCAGCGAAAAGCAGTTGACTGAGGCTATGGGAGTAAGCAGGCTGCCTCTCAGGGAGGCACTTTCACGGTTGAAAGCACTTGGAGTTATATCTGTAAGGCAGGGTAAGGGCGCTGTCATTATGGATGTTAATGTCTCCAATTTGTTCAGACAGCTTTCTCCTATAATGCGCAGCCAGGGGAACCTGGGGAAGGCTGATATGATTGAAGTCAGGCTGGCATTGGAACCATCCGTTGCGAGGCTTGCTGCGATTCGGCGGGATGAACAGGTATTGGCCCATTTAGAAGACTGTATTATCCGCATGGAATCGAAACTCAACGATAAGGCAGATTTTATACAGCAGGATATGGAATATCACCAGTTCCTGGCAATGGCCACCGGGAATCCTGCACTGGATATCCTGGTCAGCACCATACACGATATTATGTATGCGACTCAGTGGGGGTTCCACGACAGCAACGAGACCCGGCGGCAGTCACTGGAACACCACAAACGGATATTGAAAGCAGTGAAAGCAGGGGATGCTTCGGGCGCAGCTAAGGCGATGGAAGAGCACTTGAATGATGTGGGAGCGAACCTGGATCCCTGAAGGGAATTTTAACCACGGAATACACGGAATACACGGAAATCGGGATAAGTTGTCGGGATTGACAGGGGTGTTGATTCGTTGTTAATATACGGCTGGTGTTACGTCAAACCTGTGGGATATATGAGTTGATATGGCACTGTATGCATGGATTTATCGTGCTTCGACAGGCTCAGCACGAACGGGTCTGAATCTGCTGTGCTTTGACAGGCTCAGCACGAGCGGGAGTGAATCTGTCGTGCTTTGACAGGCTCAGCACGAGCGGGAGTGAATTTGCTGTGCTTCGACAGGCTCAGCACGAACGGGGGTGAATCTGTTGTGCTTTGACAGGCTCAGCACGAGCGGGAGTGAATCTGCTGTACTTTGACAGGCTCAGCACGAACGGGAGTGAATCTGTCGTGCTTCTACAGGCTCAGCACGAGCGGGGGGTGCGTAACCCAATTATGATTTGGTTAAGTGGGGGATTTTTACATGGACAGAACTGGCAACGAATATGAGATTTTGATATGGACTCCGATTATTGGGTTTGATATGGATAAGAGTGATCGGGGGGTGGATGAGTATTATACTGAACTGGGGTTTACTCCGGACAAGATATCTCTGTTTTTGTTTGCACCGGATATTATTCATCAGCACGAAGATATGGCTACAGAGCAGACTCTGCGGCCTGACTATTGCAATTATTATGGAAATATACGCAACGAAAAACGTGCCATACAGCCCTGGACTAACCACAAGCTGCGTGAACTGTGCAATAACATAATAAGCAAAGGCACGGAAGTCTATGCAGGGGTTATGGGTGTGTATATAAATGCCGACCACGACAGTCCTACTTTTTATAACAGCGCCTCCCACGAATGGCTTGATGACCATAAAGAACTGCTGACGGTCCGGACGGACGGAGCTGACTGCCTGAATGTCCTGAAACGGTTCAAAGACGGCACTTACTATGAAGACTTCCTGCTTGAGAAGCTCAAAGTGATGCTCGTGGACTACGGCATGACCGGGCTGCACACAGCTGACGGGTTCTGTCCTGTGACTGGAAATGCTTGTATATATAGAAGTGATTACTCCAATGATATGGTTGACCAGTTTGTAATGCATACCGGGATTGTGCTCCCGGAGGCTTTGTTGGAACCTATTGAGGATACCAACCTTGAGGGTCTTCAGCGGCGGGCTGACTATATTTGGAACAGGCTGCGGAGAGAGTGGATTGAGTTCTATGCATGGCGGTGGTCTGCTTTCTGGAAGAAGATCAGCGATGGGCTGCATGCTATAGGCAAGAAAGTGATGACAAACAATGCCTGGTGCAGTGAACCCTTTGAGGCTTACTACCGGTTTGGTATTGACTATAAGAAGTTTTATGAAGCTGGGGTGGATTGTGTTGTAACTGAATCTCAGGCTGCAGCTGTGAACAGTTCGATCGAGGGTGATAATAAATATAGGCTTCACCAGTATATGACTATGCCTATGCTGATGAGAGCGTTTGCCCCCGAGGGCAAGATGCTGTGTATAACGGGTGTAAAGGACTCTACTGAGGAATGGAACGCCCTGGAGCATTTACCGAGTGCAGTTGAACGTGAGATATATACTGTTTCTAATATGTATATCCAGCAAGGCAAACAGATCGAACGGTGTACCGATGGTCTGACTGTCTGCCTTGGGGATGGTATTACGGCTGATGAGTGGAAATGGCAGCATGACAGATGGGATATAGGCTTTGCCAAGGCCCCTGAAGAGATTTTGACACCAACCCTTATCTGGTCTGACAGCGCGGTTTATGACTTCCTGGATGAGTATATAAAGACCAGACGGTGGTCTTTCCACAAGACTGTATATGAACTGGCAGAACTGGGTGCTCAGTTTGCGTGTATTTCCAGGATTGAGAATCTGGCTAATGTTACCGGGGCTATATTCATTCCCAATGTAGATATCCTACCAGAGGTTGAATTGGCTGCAATAGCTGCATATAGCGGTGGTCCGATACTTTGCACTGCTGCTGCAGATAGATTGCAGGCTCTTCCTGGTAAAGGCAAGCCTGATGTCTATTTTGAGGACCCGGTGGCTGACTTCAAGCTGTGTATGTTTGCTTATAACATGCCTTCATTTGACTATGCCAAAGTGCTCAAACCACTTGGGAAAGATGATAACAGACCTTATATAGTCGGTGAACCGAGGTATGCAGCGGAAGCCCCCAGTTTCCTCTGGTGTATGACATTCCAGAAAGCCTCTACAGGGTTTGCAGCGGCTTGTGCTCTGCTGGTCAGGGGACTGTATAATGATGAAATATACACTGACTCCACCAGCATGATGATTCCACTGGTATATGGACCTGACAGTATACGAATCCTGGTGGGTAATGAGAACCGGTTGCAGTACTTCAAAACGATAGTCAAGACCAGGCGTGCGGTTAAGGATATCATAAACCGGAGCAAGTTCCCTGCACTGCCGGCTAAGGTACTCGACAATAATGGCGGGATAATAGTACCGAAGTCCGAAGATACGCTGATTCCGGATGACGTGCATGGATTCATAGTGAAAACCATTCCTGGTGGATTGACCATACTGGATATTGAGTTGAAATAGAATTAAATGCCACAGTTGTGGATTGAAAACCGCAGATGGTATATTGCGAAGGGAATCAATCCCCCTGCCCCCTTCTCCAAGGGGGAATTGGGTTGACGGGCTTCTCCACGGGGAAATCAACTAGTGCATAAACTATACTGTCAAAAAATTGAACAATCACCTGTTTTCTTATGAAAGGACTATAAATATGAGCAAGTTTAAAGTAGCTATAACTGATTATGTGTTTCCTAACCTTGATCCGGAGAAGGAGATTTTGGCGGAGGTTGGGGCTGAGGTGGTTTTTGGGCAGTCCAAGACCAAGGCTGAAGTGATTGAACTGGTTAAGGGTGTAGATGCTGTCCTGAATACCTATTATGGTCCTATTGATGGGGAAGTCATGGATGCTATGCCTGACTGCAAGATCATTGTCCGGTATGGTATCGGAGTAGATACTATTGATGTTGCTGCAGCTACCCAGCGGGGAATAATTGTTGCCAATGTTCCTGACTATTGTATCGATGAAGTCTCTGATCATGCACTGGCTATGTTCCTTTCACTTACCAGAAAACTGCCTCAGGCTGATGCAGGGATAAGAGCTGGGGATTGGAAGTTGGCTGGTTTGAAGCCTTTGATGCGGACCAGTGAGATGACTGTCGGAGTTGTCGGTATGGGGAGAATAGGCCGTGCAATAGCCAGTAAGCTTGCAGTATTTGGAGTGAAGATAGTCTTCTTTGATCCATACTTTACCGGTGATGGGCCTATGGGATCTGAAAGTGTCAACTTCCTGGAATTGTGTGAGATGTCGGATGCAATTATAGTCCAGTCTCCTTCAACCCCGGAGACGAGGCATATGCTGGATGAACAGGCATTTGCGGCTATGCAGAAGAAGCCGATCATCATCAACTGTGCCAGAGGGGAACTGATTGATACCGATGCACTGCTGAAGGCTTTGGAGAGTGGACAGGTATCTGGTGCGGGCCTGGATGTTATAGAGGATGCTCCTCCACTTGCCGAGGACCATCCTTTCCTGAAGATGAGCAATGTGATTCTGACTCCTCACTCTGCATGGTTTTCCAGTGGAGCTCTGTATTCCCTGCAGCGTCTGGCAGCGGCAGAGGTAGCGAGAGTGTTGAATGGGGAGAAGGCTAAGTCGCCGATTAATTAGGCTTCAGGCTTCAGACTTCAGGCTTCAGGAAGGGAATTGTATTCCCCCTCGTTCGCAAAGCTCACGGGCTTTTTATAAAAGTGGGGTGTGGAGTTCCGTCTTACGACGAGTAGAACCGAAATCAATCCCCCTGACCCCCTTCTCCAAGGGGGAATTAGGTGAGATTCGCGCCAGGGGAATTAGATGAGATTTGCGCAAGGGAACTTGGGTGAGATTTGCACAAGGGGGAATGGCTTAGTTTTCCGCCAGGGGGGAATTAAGTTTGTGCTCATTTTATGGATGAGTTGTTTTTACTTCCCACTTGGGAATTGCTGGTATTAATAATATATTCGGAGGATGTTACAGATGAAAGAATATGGATTGTTTATAGACAACCAGTGGCATGATACGGCCCAGAAGTTCGAGAGTCTGAATCCTGCTACAGGGAAGCCGATTGGAAGGTTTGCTGCGGCTGATGAGGCTGATGTTGATCGGGCGGTAAAGTCTGCCCGGAAGGCCTTTGACAGCGGAATCTGGTCTGGTAAGACAGCTATGGAGCGTGGGAAAGTCCTGCGCAAGATTGCTGAGATTATGGAAGCACGTGCTGAAGAGTTTGCAGTTGCTGAGACTCTGGATACCGGGAAACCTATCTTTGAAAGCAGGAATGTAGATATTCCGATTGCCTATGATTCGATGGAATATTATGGCTGTTTGATAGTTGATCTTGTCGGCAGGACTATTCCGATCAAGGAAGGCGTGCTGGACTATACTGTCCGGGAGCCGATAGGTGTGATTGCGGCTATTACCCCCTGGAACTTCCCTCTGGTGCTGGCATGCAGGAAACTTGGACCTGCTCTTGCAGCTGGAAATACTGTGGTTCTGAAACCAGCCAGCGTATCCCCTCTGACAACTATTATGCTTGGAGAGGTTTTTATCGAAGCGGGACTGCCTGCTGGAGTTGTCAATATAATTACAGGTTCGGGAAGCAAGGCAGGAAATGCTCTGCTGCATCATCCTGAAGTCGATAAACTCAGCTTTACCGGCTCTACGGAAGTTGGCAGGAACGTTGTAAATGCAGCTGCTGAAGGTATCTGCACCTGTTCATTGGAACTCGGTGGCAAGTCTCCGGCTGTGGTGCTGGCAGATGCTGATATTGATGCAACTGCTGACGGAATCCTGTTTGGTGCTTTCTTGAACCAGGGTGAGTGCTGCTGTGCTGCTACCCGGGTCCTGGTGGACAAGAAAATACACAAACAGCTGGTGGAAGCTCTGGTAGCTAAGACTAAGACTATTAAGGTCGGTGATCCATCTGCTGAAGATACCAGAATGGGCCCGTTGATCTCTGCTGACCAGCGTGACAATGTTATGAGTTACATTGAAAAGGGTATCAAGCAGGCTGGGGCTCCTGTAGTGGGTGGAAACGCTCCTGCTGGGGATGGTTACTTTGTAGATGCAACGATCTTTGATAACGTGCCTGTGGATTCTGTTATCTACAGGGAAGAGATATTCGGACCAGTGCTGACTGTTACTGCATTTGACGGTATAGATGAACTGGTAACGGCGGCTAATGATACTCCTTACGGGCTTGCTGCCAGCATTTGGACAGCAGATACAGCTACCGGCCAGAGACTTGCTGCTAAGATTAAAGCTGGAACAGTCTGGGTGAACGTCCACAACTTTGTCTTTAACCAGGCCCCTTACGGCGGTTTGAAGCAGAGTGGTATGGGCAGGGAGCTGGGTAGAGAAGGTCTGGAAGCTTATACTGAAGTTAAGAATGTTATTACATGGCTTGGGCCTGATGCTATGAAGTGGTATTAGTCAATTGATAATGGATAATTGACAATTGATAATGTATAGCCCTTCGGGCTTCTTGTCCGGAGGGTTGTATTGGATTATATGCACTTGAATAGGATTGGAGAGGTTGGTTGATGCGCATTGTTTGTGTGCTCGCTGTGATTGTTGCGGTTGAGTTACTCTTGTGTGCATCTATGTTGGCTGCTCCTTTGCCGGACCAACGACCTCCTTTTAATAAGAGAGGGTATTGCGGGACGGTTTGGTCGGCGGCTAATTCCTGGTTTAATCTTTCTATGGTGCAGGGTCCGTTTACTACAGATCGGGCACTCTGGACCAGCAGCCGCGATGATTTTAAAGACTTTGTCTATGTTGCCCACAAGATGGAAGAATACGGGTTCAATGGACTGCAGTATCCCGGGAACAGGATTGATATTGTAGCTGATGCGTTTAAGGCAGCCGGTAATGGACGCAAGGTTGCACTGTTCCACGATTCCGTGCTCAATGGAAGCCTGGATATGGCTGTATATAATGCAGCAAAGACGGATGATGAACGGATCAAAGTTTTTGCTGCTGCATGGATAATTCAATTAAAATCCATGCGTAAGCTGCTGCTGAAGCATCCTAATATTGCACGGGTGGATGGGCATCCGGTTATTATCCTATACGGGGGAACCAGAGTCCCGGGAATAACTCCGGAGCTGTGGGCTAAGGCAGTTAGGATTATCGAAGCTCAGACATACAGGTGCATCTGGTTATACTGCGGGTCCGGGTTTACATGGGATGTGGATGAACTTAAGAGCTGGCTTCCGGCGGTAGATGGTGTGAGCCAGTATGGTCCATGGCTGGAAGCGTGGAAATCCCAGGCGTTGATTGCCCAGACAATGAAGCGGGATTATCCTCAGAAGATATTTGAAGCGGAGGCAGCAAACGGGTATTATACCGAGGCCTATGGGGGTGAAGGGGCTAATAATTCCCGGCTGACTGCTGAGCTGCGGGATTCCTGGGAGAATGCGATCAATCTGAAACCGGATGCAGTGACGGTTGTGAACTGGTCGGATTTTGTAGAGAACACTGCAATAGAGCCTACATACGAGAGATGGGACTCTTTTCTGCGTATCTGTGCAGACAAAGCAAGAAAGTTCCGTGGACAGAAACGAGGAAGTGTGAGTCCGGATCTTATCGAGACCCACAAGACTGATACCCTGGTTGGTGAACCGCTGGAGTTTGAGGTTTTGGGGCTGCCGGTAAAGGCTGTTGATAAAGCTGTAAAACTGGACATTCGTTTGGAGAATTCAGCAGGCAGGGAAGTCTATGCGTTTCCTCAGCAGACGATGGTCTGCGATGATATGAAGACTGAAATGTTCAGGGTTCCGTCAGTAGATTTTGCTCTGGAGCTGGCGGTATATCCGGTGTTACGTTATACGTGGAATGGTAAAAGCTTTGGTCCTTACCGTTTTCGGGGCAGCAGACTGCGGTTTGGCGAGGTGCCTTATGAGCAGGTCTGGTCGACTCCTGTAGACTGCCTCAGACCTGAGTTTGAAGTTAAGATTAGTGCTTCAATCCCGGGAGCGAAAGATGATGTAAAGGTGGATGCGGGTGGGGTGCTTGTTGCCAGGCCTGGTGCTCCTTATCCGGTTATAGTGCAGCGCGATTTTGCAAAAGCAACGGCTGGGCGTAATGTGCACAGCAATCTGCTTTTGAATGGGGTGGACTATGCTCCTATAGATTATGGGGCATGGGAAACAGAACACTGGGGCGCTTCGCAGTATGTGAACCGCGGATCGGCTGCACCACTGGAAAGCCTGGAAGTGGAAACTACCGAGTATGCTTTTGAAACAGTTGCGTTGAATGGAAAACCGTATACTACAGAGCAGATTATTGGCAGGTGGAACAGCAGACCTGTCTGGCTGGTATCGGATGAGAAATGGCTTGAAAAGGTTAAGGTTCCGGTCCCGGTGCTCAGGTTTGATAAGAAAGTATATGATGATTTATACAGCAGGTACAGTTGGTGGGGAATTACGCTGCCGGCAGATGAAGTAGTTGATGTTGAAGTGCCGAAATACCGGGTGCCATATTGGGATTATAAGTTTGATTATGACCGTGGAGAGATGTGCTGGGATTCATCGGGATACAATCATCACGGCTATCTTGGGGGACGGACTTCGTGGTCTGATTTCGGGCCGTTCTGGTATAATTATGGCAACTACTTCAAAGGGTGGAAGACAAGGACTGAGCTTGGTTCTCAACCTGATTCCATCGCTCCAGTGTATAGAACTGACCCCGATGGAACGAGCTACCTCTACTTTGACGGTGTGAATGACAGAGTGCATTTGCCTCCAAAGACTATGTTTCCTTATGGAGAGACATGGGAGATGGTTTTGCGTCCTGAGCGGACGGGGAAGCCTGCTGTGCTGGTGCAGCCTGCAGGTGCAAGTAAGAGCCGGAAGATGACTATAGGCCTTGATGACCAGGGGTATCTGCTTGTCGAAGCTATTACATCTTTCCAGTATGATTATCCAGATATGGAAGCTCCTACAGTGACTGAGACTATTAGAAGCAGTGTGCCGGTTTCTACTGATAAATGGACACATATTGCTGTGGTCAATGACTGCAGGCATATTGCTTTGTATATTGATGGCAGGCAAGATGGGAAACAGTTAGTAATTAAGAAACCGGCGACAATATTCAAGGCTCAGAGTATGGTGAAACTGGGAGGTCGGTTTGCCGGTTCTGATCATCAGTGGATTGCAGACGGGGGAACTGATTTCTATAAGGGTGGAATTCGGGAGGTGCGGGTGACTGGTCGTCCGCTTACTCCGGATGAGTTTTTGAAATGAGTAGTAAAGTTAAGGTGCAATTGTAAATGCTTATTAATTTGAATTATGGAAAACAAGGGTTGGATTTGAATTTGCCGGATGAGTTGGATGTTACGGTGATCCGGAAGAAGAATATGCCGGTGCTGGAGGATCCTGTTGTGTGTGCTCAACGGGCTTTGCTGGAGCCTGTTGGGTGTCTTGCTCTTCGTGAGGAGGCTGCTGGCTGCAAGACAGCCTGCATAGCAATTTGTGATATTACAAGGCCTGTGCCTAATTCGGCGTTTCTGCGGGCGATTGTTGAAGAGTTAGTCAGCGGTGGGGTTCCTTTGCAGGGGATTACAATACTGATTGCGACGGGATTACACCGGCCTAATGAGGGTGAAGAGCTTAAGCAGATAGTTGGGGACGAATGGGTCCTGGAGAATGTTCGAGTTGAGAACCATTTTGCTAAGAATGACAGTGACCATGTTTGCCTGGGAAATACTTCCTGTGGGACTCCGGTAAAGATCGATCGCAGGTTTATAGAAGCTGATCTTAAAATTGTTACCGGGCTGGTGGAACCTCACTTTATGGCTGGTTTTTCCGGGGGGAGGAAGCTGATAACTCCCGGGATGGCATCTGATGAGACTATCAGGCATATCCACAAAGCTGTTTTCCTGGACCATCCGAAATCGGATAACTGCATACTTGAGGGAAATCCTGTTCATATAGAACAGATGGAAATAATGGGGAAGATCGGTAAAGTACTGGCGATGAACACTGTTCTGGATGAGGAGAGGCGGCTTTCATACATCAATTTTGGGGAAGCGGAAGCAAGCCACAAGGACGCGGTCTCATTCCTGATGAACTATGTGGAGTGCCCTGTTGAAAAGCAATACAGCACGGTGGTGACTACTAATGCTGGTGATCCATTGGACAGAGTGTATTACCAGGCTGTGAAGGGTATGGTCGGAGCGAAAGAACTGGTTGCTCCTGGTGGGAACCTGTTTATAGCCTGTGAATGCTCCGAAGGGCTGGGATCTGAGGAGTTTATTGATGCTCAAAAACGATTGATTAAACTGGGGCCTGAGAAGTTTATGGAGTCTATCCTGAAAACTCCATCAGCTGAGATAGATGAATGGGGCACTCAGTGTTTGATTAAGGCAGTTGTGAAATGTAAAGTGAATATGTATGCTGATGGGCTTTCGGATGATGAAAAGGCTCTGACGGGTGTGCACATTGTTGAAGACCTTCAAGGAGCGGTGCTTGAGAGCATTAAGCAGTCCGGGAACAACCAGGTGCTGGTGATACCGGAAGGACCGTATGTGGTGGCGGTGCTTGAAGGGAAAGTATGAATTATGAATTATGAATTATGAATTTGGGAAGACAGAAGTCAGAAGACAGAAGTCAGAATGGGAATGGTTGCTGTTATATTTAGCCTAGGGAAAGAGGAATTGAAATGAAAATAGTTAGATTTTGTGCTGGTGGGGTTGAGAGTTGTGGGGTGCTTGAGGGTGAGAGCATTAAGGCTTTTGCTGGGGAGCCCTGGGGGGAGCGGACTTTAGCGGGAGTGGAGTATAAGGTTGCTGATGTTAAACTGCTGGCTCCTGTTAATAATCCTCCTGATATTTTTGCTATTGGTTTGAATTATAGAGCACATGCAGATGAGAGTGGATTCAAATATCCAGCTGCACCTGTTGTATTTATTAAGGCCAGCAGCTGTGTTGCGGGTCCTGAGGATGCTATTGAACTGCCGGCAATGGTCCCTGATGAAGTTGACTATGAGGCTGAGCTGGTATTGGTTATTGGAAAAACCTGCCGGAATGTATCTGAAGAGGATGCTCTGGGCTATGTGCTTGGCTGCACGTGCGGGAACGATGTCAGTGCCAGAGATGCTCAGATCAAGCTGGATGTCCAGTGGGCAAGAGGGAAGAGTTTTGAGACATTCTGCCCTATAGGCCCCTGGATTGAGACAGACGCTGACCCGGAAAATGCTTCTGTGAAGGCAATTCTGAACGGGGAAGTAATGCAGTCCTCCAACACCAATGACCTGATCTTCTCCTGTGCCAAACTGGTCAGCTTCCTTTCCCAGGTAACTACTATGAAACCCGGGACTTTGATTATGACCGGCACTCCTTCAGGAGTAGGCTTCACCCGCAAGCCCCCGATCTTCCTGAAGGCAGGATATGAGATAGTAGTAGAGATCGGCGGAGTTGGGACATTGACAAACAAGGTTAAGTAGGGGCTTTGTGTAACAGTTCAGTTTGCCAGTGTATGGGTTTACCCTTGTCAATTCCCCCTTTGAATGAGTAGGAGGATGTGACTACCAGTATATTGATATAGACCATTGCTGGAATCACATCCCCCCTGCCCCCCTTCAAAGGGGGAATTGCATGGTGGTATATCAAATGGTGAACTGAAGATGCGGAGGGAAGTCTTTTTGAAGCATATGCGTCGCGGCTTTGGGTTGATGTTGACGGTTTCCGTTGTGGTGGCTGTGTTTTTTGCTTCTTTGCAGGTTTGTGCGGAGGATGGACCGGCATTGGCGGGGTTGCGGGTGAAATTGCCTGCCCCCGGGATAGTGATGGTGGACCATGAGGATCCTGCAACTTTACGGCCAGCTATGGCTGAGGGCAGCAGCTATGAGGTTGTGACTTCGGAGAGTGGTGGTCAGATGCCGCTGTCTAAAGCGATGCGTGTGAATGTGGGCAGGGCATATGATACTCCTTATGCTGTGCAGCTTTTCTCTGCTGATACGCTGGCGGATTTGAAGCAAGGTGACACTGTTATTTTGAGCTGCTGGGTGCGTGCTCCGAAGGCAGTAGATGGGAAGAATGGATCGGCATCGTTTTATCTTCAGACTACCGGACCAAAATGGGAATCTCCGACAAGTGTTTCAACAGCTTGTGGTCCGGATTGGAAGCAGGTGTTTGCATACGGTGTTGCTAATAAAGACTTTCCAGCAGGGAGCCTGCAGGTAGCTATCCACATTGGACAACAGCAACAGGTCCTGGAATTTGCTGGGCTTGTGGTATTGAACCTGGGGCCGGGTGTGGATATCAGGCAGTTGCCCCGAAACCCATTAGTCTGGCATGGGATGGAAGCAAATGCACCGTGGCGCAAGGAAGCCCAAAAGCGGATCGAAAAATACCGGATGGCAAAGATTGCTGTGTTAGTGCTAAATGCATCCGGCAAGCCGATGCGTGGAATACAGGTGCAGGTGAAACAGCAGAAGCGAGCGTTTACATTCGGCAGTTTTACGGGATATGAGTTGGTGGATCAGACACCTGCTGGTCAGAAACTGCGGGAAACGTATCTGCGGCTGTTTAACCGTGCGACCTGTCCTATTTATTGGGCTGACTGGGGTTGGCCGAATCAGAAGACCAAATATCTGGCGATGGCAAAGTGGCTGGCGGACAACCATTTTACTATCCGCGGGCACGTTATGGTTTATCCTACGTTCAATCTGATGCCAGCTGATGTTGTTAAATTGAAAGATGATCCGGCTAAGCTGCGTGAACGAATCTTGCAGCAGGTGAGGGAGATCAGCGAAGCGACTAAGCCTTTCGGGTTCCGGGAGTATGATGTTACTAACGAACTCCGGGATTGCGTTGATGTGCATAAATTGCTGGGCAAGGATGCTGTAGCAGAATGGTATGCTGAAGCACGGAAGATCCTGCCCAATGCTAAACTTGCATTGAACGAGAACAGCATTCTTACCAACGGTGGGAACACACAGAAGCAGCAGGACACTTACCTCGACTGGTATAGATTCCTGAAGAGCAAGGGTCAGGCACCTGATGTGTTGGGGTTTCAGAGCCACTTTTCCGAGGATGTGACTCCTCCTGAGAGGGTTTGGACGATCTTGGACAAGTTTGCCAGAGAGACCAAAGCTGAATTCCAGATCACTGAGTTTGATTTCAGCACTTATGATGAAATTGCCCAGGCGGACTATACACGGGATTTCTACACAGCCTGTTTTGCCTATCCCCGGATTACCGGTATTACAATGTGGGGATTCTGGGAGGGAGATCACTGGCTGCCCAATGCTGCCTCCTGGCGGAAAGACTGGTCAATCAAACCCAATGGCGCTGTGCTGGAGCAACTGTTGACTAAGACCTGGTGGACTAATAAAACGGTTGTGACTAATTCCACGGGTCGTGCTGTTGTGAACGCATTTCTGGGAGAGCACGAAGTTTCGGCGACCATTAACGGCAAGAAGATTAGTGCCAGGGTTGTGCTTGACCAGGCTGGTAAGGTTGTGGATTTGAAGTTCAGGCAGTGAATTTGCGAATAGGACGGATAGGACCAAATAGGACCAATAGGACTAATAGGACTCACATTATCGTGTCCTATTAGTCCTATTGGACTTACTGGGTTCGTACTATCGGATTCTAGTTGACAAAGTGGGTATTGCTGCATAAGATACCAGTAAAACTGGTGCTATTTTGCTGGGTTAGGTGAATCTTATGCGTGTGCTGCTGACGGTTCTGTTCTGTTTTGTGCTGTTGAATCCTCTTGTTGCTCAGGATGTGAAGATGGATCCACGGGTTGTTTATGCTCCTGATGTGGTGGGGGTTGATCGGCTGTTTATGATAGCAGTTACTACACCGCTGAATGCTCCTGCAGCTAAGATTGTTGTTCCTGCTCAGGTTAAGTTGTTGGACCAGACTCCACTGCCGGCTAAGTCTGATGTGCGCAGGTATTATTTCCGTTCAATAAGCCCCGGAAAGAGTGTCAGCATTCGATTTGATCATCCCTCAGGACCATTTGATGTAACTATCGATGTCTGGTCTTTCGAACAGCTCAATGAATATCGCAAACTCAAGGGTATCCAGCTGCCACGGCGCTGGCCTTTGGGTAAGGAACTGCCTGAACTTAAAGAAAAGCAGACTATTACTACAGAAGCGCAGAAGGCAGCGGCAAGGAAGCAGGGCGGCGGATGCAGTTGGGGGGATGTGGCGGATGATGATATCTGGAACCTGCAGCCGGACAGCACTATACCCCGCTGGCACTGGGTCAATGTGCAGTATGGCTGTCCCGTCCATGGCCAGGATATATACAGCAAAGGTGCATATTATCCATGGATAAAGAATACTGCTTTTCCATATTCATGGAAGATAGAGTGTCCGATCGGCAATGAGTTGTATCCATCGAATGACTTTGCAAAAGATGATTTCACCAGCGGACTTTTCCCTGATGATGGTGTTGGGGGCGGGTATGTAGCCCCTGATGGGAAGCACTATGGGTTTATTGCAGAGCTTTCACAGAAATATTGCCACGTGATGCTTTATGTTGCGCCTGCGTGTGCTGATGCATATTTGCGAACCGGTGAGATGAAATATGTCCACAAGGCACTGGTTGCAATGTCCAGACTGGCAGTTGAGTATGCCTATCTTGCGACTATGACTCAGCACCGGCATCGAAACAGTACTTCACAGGTAGAACGCTTTGGACAGGGACGGTTTGATGAGGGGCCGATCATTGGGCAAACCGGTCTTACTGTTTATGCTATCGATCAACCCGGGTATCAGGTCAGCCATGCAGAGGCTTATGACAAAATATTCGATGTAATTGATAGAGACCCGGATATAGTCCCGTTCCTTCAGAAGAAAGGCTTTAGCAGCATTAAGACCGGGGAGGATGTGCGGCGGTTTATTGAGACCAATTTAATGGCCACGTGGATGCAAGCAAGCATGGATGGAGCCACACAGTCCAACCAGCCTTTCCATCAGTGGGGGGCAGCCAAGATGGCTGAGATGCTCAACTATAAGCAGGGCACAGATTTTATTGACTGGTTGTTTGATGGAAATGGAAAGATGCGGACGTTTGTTCCCAATGACTATTTCCGTGATGGCGCTCCCTATGAATCGACCGGAGGATACAATGGCATGCATGTGACTGCATTGGGACCTATAGTGGACTCAGTTGAGCACCTGCGCAAGATGCGGCCTGATGTCTATACAAACGAGAAGTATCCATCGCTGTCTCAGTCTCTTCGGTATAGAAATGTGTTTGATTTCTGTATGGATACTATGCTGATAGACCGTGCATTTCCTCTGATAGGGGATACCGGCAGCTATCCGAATTACAGCAAGTTGTCTAAAACCAGTTATCACGATGCGGACAATAATGCATTTGAGCATGCCTACAGACTCTTCAAGGACCCAAAGTATGCGTGGGCTCTGGCAAAATCCCCCGGTTGGTCTCCTTCACTGGATTTTCCCTATACAAAGAAGCAGATTGAACAGGAAGCTAAGAAGTTTCCGGATACCTGGAATGATGCCAGTTCTATTCATGATGGGTATGGGGTTGCCATTTTACGGGACGGCAAGGGTGACAATAAACGTGCACTCTGGATGATGTATGGAAGGGCTAGAGGTCATGTGCAGGACAATCTACTGGATATTGGTCTTGCAGCTAACGAGGGTGTTATCCTGCAGGATATGGGATATCCGCGCAACTGGGGGAACTGGGAGTATGTGTGGAGCAGCCATAATGTGGCCAGGATATTTCCATATGACTACACAATGATTGCTCAATCTCAGTTGTTTGCTGATGCCGGTGTTGCTCAGGTTTGCGAGGCCCGGGCAGTATCTCACAATGAATGGGATGACAATGGCAGTCAGGCACCGGCGAATACAAATTACTGGCAGCGGCGGATGCTGGCTATGGTGAATGTCGGGCCTGAGCAGTATTATTGTGTGGACCTGTATCGAATCTCCGGAGGTAAAGAACACTGGTGGGCATTTCACTGCCAGGAGGGGGATTTTGAGACTACCGGTCTTGATCTTACAAAGCAGGCCAGCGGAACACTTGCTGGACCGGATGTAAGTTATGGAGATAAGAACTGGCTGGAGAAGCATTGTCCAAATCCCAACATATACGGGTTTGCAGGGGTGGATTTCCCATTTCCATGGCTTTATAACGTGCAGAAAGCTCCCAGCAATGGTTTGTGGACGGCTGACTGGAGACTCAAAACGGGGAATGGACTGCATTTCCGGCTGACTGTGCCTCAGTCTGAGGGTATGGAAGTTAATCTCTGTGATGGGAAATCACCAGCGGGCGGTTCTGCCTATGAGATGAAGTGGGTGATGTTACACAAACAGGCGGCAGAACCGGTTAAGAGCCAGGTATTGAGTCTGATGGAGACTTATAAAGGGCATCCAGTAATAAAGGAGGCTTCGAACCTGGCGGTAACCGGTGGGGATGAGAGCGGATATGGGGCAGCGGGATATGTTGTGAAGTTGGCTGACCGGACTGATACAATCTTTGCTTCTACAGATCCTGCAATAATGCACACTGCTGATGGCGGATTCAAGTTCTCCGGGCGATTCGGTCTGTATGCTGAGAAGGACGGGATTCCTGTTGCGATGAGTCTGGTTGGTGGGACGGAACTGAGTAAGGGAAAATTCGGGTTGAAGATCAGTCAGCCTGAATACCGTGCCAGCATCAAGACCGTCGACCGAAAGACAGAGACGATCACTATTTCACCTGCACCACCGATTGTAATGGCTATCAAAGGAGCGACTATATTCATATGCAGCGGTAAGCGACGGCTTGCATATAAGGTGCTGGATGTTAAGGCAGTTAAGGGCGGAGTGCAGCTTCGTCTGAATATGGATTCCCGGATTGGCACTGGAAAAGTTACCGGGGCTAAGGACTATGTGATCCTGACTGATACGCCTTTTACACTGCAATCTTGGGGATATTATGAAGGTGCCCGGATAGTAAATGCTTCAGGGAGTGCAGAATACCGTGTCAATGAAGTCCGGAGCCAGGTTGCGGCTTATGTCGATAAGATTGCTGCACCGGGTGCGACGGCTGATAGTCTTAGCACCCAGTTTCCTAAGGGTACCTGGTTTGATGTATATGATTACGGGGTGGGGGATGAGGTTGTATGGCCATATGCGGTCAGTGTCACCCGACTGGCAAACGGATCGTATGAGGTGAAATCGCCGGTGAAAGTGAAATTGAGTTTGCCTCACGGAAGGTTGCGGCAGGGAATTTAACCACGGAATACGCGGAAATAATTTAACCACGGAATACACTGAATACACGGAAAGGGAATAAAATGGTTACTTTTTAGCTCGCTGTTTTGACGTGTCTTCTACCAGTGATACTAGTGGGAAGAGGTCGTTGTAGTGTTTTTGGATGAACATTGGGGCTCTTTTGCTGTAGAGTTTTTCTGAGAGTTTGTCTGCTATTGGCATTATCAGGCGTTCGTGGGCGCATTGGGTGGGGGAGACGGTGTCTATTCGGCCTGTGGCCTGGCGGTTGAGGCATCCGCAGTAGTGGTTGCATCGCTCTCTTATTGCACATTCTTTGCAGGTATCTTTTTCTTCCCTGTTGAGTTCATACAAACGTTTTTTAACGGATTCATCTATTCCATCTGTGGCGTTACCTATGCAGAACTCGGGATCACCTACGAATTGAACACAGGGGTATATTTTCCCATCCGGTGCTATGGATATCTGTGTTTGCCCCAGTTCACACCTTTCAGCTTTGCAGCTTCCGGGGTGGATGTGGGATGAGATTTTGACTTCGAATGGGCTGAAATAGAACTTTTCCTCTTTGACGGTCTCACGGTAGTACCAGTTTGAGAGTTTCTTATACTGCTTTGCGAGACTGGACATGTCTTTTTCGGTCCAGTCTGAGCTGTAGTCCAGAGAGCATATTAGGTATTTGAATCCCCTGTTATAGAGATATTCTACTGACTCTGCGAAATGGGGGACGGTGTTAGGTGTAGTGACTTTCATTACTGGTGCGTAGGGATGGTGTTTTAACAGGATATCGATAACCGGGACCAGGCGGTCGAATGTGCCTTTGTTTTGGGAGTCTACCCGGTTTGTATCGTGGGCTTCACGGATACCATCGTGACTGAGGGCTATCAGGATATCGCTGGTTTCCGGACTAGTCATGAACTCCTCATCCAGCAGGATGCCATTGGTTGTGATTTTGAAGTGGAAAGTCTGCCTGGTCTTCTGCTGGATATCCCTGCAGTATGCGGTTGTCTGTTTAATGAGATCGAGTTTGAGCAGGGGTTCTCCTCCGAAGAATATGATCCCAAGGCTCTGGTCGGATGGTTTATCAGCTAAGGATTTTAATGATAGCGATATTGCGGATTTGACGGTATCGAAGGTCATATCGGCATCTTCAGATGGACTGGCATAACAATAACGGCATCTGAGATTGCAGCGGGAGGTGAGGTGGAGTGTAAGGTGCATTATATAATTCCCTCTGTTTTTAACCATTTGATGAAGTCTTGAACCTGGGCGCGGAGGAGTTGCCTGGATGCAACTGCGTTTTCCTTCTCTGCGGAAAAGAAAAATCTAGAATTATCTGAATCTCTTGGGGCGACTGGATCATAAAATATGCCGTAAACACCAGTACGCCTGGTTCTTTTTAGTTCATTTCTCAATGTTTGAGCAGCTGCTTTTGTACTCTCGGTCCATGAAAAGGATCGGGATCTATCCTCATCTGGCGATAGTTCCGATGCATTGTTTGTTGTGATGTATTTGTAGTAAATATGCCTCTTTTCATCTACGCCATCCAAGTATATTGTGGAGTATTTGCGGCCAGGTTGACCATTCGGCGAATATGAAGGCTCAGGTATGGGGCATTTAATTGCGGTGTTTTGAATCGGATCCAATTCAATACCAGATCTGAGTGCTTCTGTTCTGATTATGTCCCGTGCCTCGGCTTCATCGAGATGAACAGGTCCGAAATCAGCAACGCCACCAAATTGTACTATACCATTGCCATGATTAAAAATCGGAGCTACCCGGGACATACGCGTGTGTTTATATTGTGAGATAAGCAGTACTGTTCCGGCTAGAGCTGTAAGCGCTGCTGCATTCGACAACCAGCGGAGTGGGATGTTTTTTAGAATCTCCGGATTATCATCCACATCATCCCTGTTTGGGATTTGCGGTGTTTTGTAATTGCCTACGGGAGTAACTTTCATTCAGATCACTCCTTCTGCTTTCAACCATTTGATGAAGTCTTTTACCTGGACGCGTAACTGCTCTCTGGCTTTGGATTTTGTTATTTTTTCAGCCCTAATGTAATCGTTTCTGGCATTTGCTTTGTAGATCAGCGTCGCGTCTACATATGGGAATACAGGATTATAAAACACTCCATACCGACCGTGTGGATATGCTTTGCGCAGTTTGTTGCGAAGCTCAGAGGCATCATTTCTGATGTCACCTGTGTAACTCGGTGAACTTATCTTCATGGCACGCAACCAATTAGTATCGTTAGGGGAAACGACTTCGAAGTATATCTTCCGTTTTTCATCTACACCATCAAGATTGATTATAGCACTTTCATGTTTGCCTTGTTTGTTGGTTCCAATTGGGACTGTTACGGTTGGTTTTGATTTGTCTGATATATCAAACAAGATTCCGGATTTGGCTGCCTCAAGGCGAATTACCTCCCGCGCATCGGCTTCGCTAAGAAAGACAGGGCGTACAACTTCACCCAAAGTTACCATAGAGTGTGTATCAGCCTTATTAGATATAGGTATCATTTTTGCTCTGACTGGTTTCCTGGATACAGTGCGTCCGGTAGTCGAAATAAGCATTACTGTTCCAGCAAGAGCTGTTAATACTACAGCATCCGAGAGCTAGCGGTAGGGGATGTGGTTGAGGATTTCGGGGTGATCGTTTATGTAGTCCCCGGTGGGGATTTTGGGTGAGCGATAACTATCTACAGGTTGTATTTTCATCAGATCACTCCCTCTGTTTTCAACCATTTGATGAAGTCTTTTACTTGAGCGCGGAGGAGTTGTTTTGATTGCTGTGTTGCACTACGCTCTGCAAGTTTGTATGAGCTGTATTTGTCTAAATCTGTTGAGACTAACGGATCATAGAATACGCCATATGTGCCGTTATGCTTAGTTCCGCTCAGTTCATTTCTCAACGTCGTTGCAATCTGCTTTGTATCCAGGCCATATGCCGTTGATCTGAAGTTATCTGGTGGTGACAGCTTCATTGCACTGCTTTCTGATATATATTTGTAGTATATACGCTTTTTTTTATCTACGCCATCCAGGTGCACTGTGGTGAATTCGTATCTAAATCGTCTTTTGAGGATCGTCGAAGACTGTGGGATGGGATATTCGACTGTGGAACTGCGAGTTGGTTCCAGCAACAGGCCGGATTTGAGAGCTTCCTGCTTGATAATTTCACGTGCTTCGGCTTCATCGAGGACTACAGGTGGATTGATAGCAATACAACCGAATGATGAAATACCTTCTCCATGTTTGAAGATTGGAGCGACTTTTGAAACCTGAGTGCTCTTGTGCGGTGTGTTGCTTTTGCAGGAGGAGATCAAGATTACTGTCCCGGCAAGCGCTGTCAATACAGCTGCATCCGACATCCAGCGGCGGGGGATGTGATTGAGTATCTCTGGATTATCATCCACGTAATCCCTGGTTGGGATGTTGGGTGAACGATAACTATATACAGGTTGAATTATCATCAGATCACTCCCTCTGATTCTAGCCATTTGATGAAGTCTTTTACCTGATTTCGGAGAAGGTCTTTGGATTCTGCTTTAGCTTTTTCTGCAGCTTCTTTGTAAGTATTCGTCCGTTGTTCACCACGCTGATCTTCAATCTGTTTTGGGACCTGCATCGGTGCAAGTGGGTCATAGAATGTGACATATATACCATCTTCGCTAGCCAGCCATAAGCGACTTCTGATGTAACGCGCTGTCCGCTTGGTGCTATATACGGACACGCTTGAGGATCGATTCATTTCCTGATCCCATATTCCCGCATCCAGTACAGAGACAAACTCGAAATTTATGTGTCTGGTTTCATCTGAACTATCGAATAGAAATGTGTTTCTGGGATAAGTGTTGTCGTTTGTTGAAGGTATAACTTGAACTGCCGGCTTTCCATAGCGGTTGAAAGGTTTTTCTTTATTGTTGAATATGATACCAGCAGAAGCAGCTTCCTTCGTTATGACTTCTTTTGCTTCCTCTTCGCTTAGAAAAGTAGGAGGAACAACAATGTCACATCCGTATGTTCCTCTACCATCTCCCCGGTTGAATATCGGTGCAACTTTTGGTGCGGGTTCGTATTGCTGTGCGGTGCAATTCCGGGCAGCTGATATCAGCATTGTTGTCCCGGCAAGGGCTGTCAGCACTACTGCATCCGACATCCAGCGGCGGGGGATGTGGTTTAATATCTCCGGATTATCATCCACATAGTCCCTGGTTGGGATGTTGGGTGATCTATAGTTGTCTACTGGAGTGATTTTCATATTGGCCTCCCAGTAACTACGGAATTAAGTCAATCAGACTACTCCCTCAGATTTCAGCCATTTGATGAAGTCTTTTACCTGGCTGCGGAGGAGTTGTTTTGATTCGGTGCTGGTTTGATCGTTTATCTGCGCAAATACTGATGTGTTTTGTACGCTATTTAAGTCATTGAGCGAGATGTCGTATTTTGATGCTTCATTACGCATTAATAGCCTTACGTTGGTTTCACTGCTGAGTGACGACATTGGAGGAGGGCCTGGCGGCAGCGGTTCAGTTTCGGGTTCGGGAACAATATTGCTGCCTCCACCATGTCCAGGTACGGAAACCTTATGGCTGCCTCCACCGCATGAAGATAATAGCATTACTGTTCCAGCAAGGGTTGTCATTATCATAGCATCCCTTATCCATCTGCGCGGTATGTGACTTAGTATCTCCGGGTGTTCATCTACATATAATATTGTTGGGATGTCAGGCTTGGTATATGTGCTTACGGGAGTAACTTTCAATTTACTTCTCCAATAAAGTTTTTCATTACTGTTAATAAGTATGCTGCTTTGCTGGAAATGTTCCGTTTGGAAATGCCTGATATTATATTAGACTCCTTCGGGTGAGTAATCTTCAATAATTGTTGCAAATATTTGGGAAGGGATTTGTTAACCACGGGTGTAAATGCTGTGCATTTACACTTGAATACACAGAATACACGGAAAGGGAATGGGATATCTGCAGATTCTCACAGAAAATTTGGAAAGAAAACCGCGAAATGCGCTATAGCACGCGAAATTCAGTAACAGCTCACTATTTGTGAGTAATATTTCCGTCCATCCTTCGATACGCGCTTCGCGCTACTCAGGACGAACGGAATTTTATTATATTGGCGTTATTTCGCGGTTAATAAATGAATTGGCAAGAGATTGATGATCTATAGAGGGTATATGGCTGGTTTTGTAGAAGCTTTTGGTATTCCACAAGCAGGAGACGAATTATGCATAAGCGGTTAGTAGTATTGGTAATGGTAGTTTTGTTGTATATCATCAGCATCGGGATGCTGCAGGCGGCAAATCGTTTGTGGCTTACCAGCAATGGTCAGCCGGTGGCGACCATTATTACTGCAGAAACTCCAACGTTGCCGGCAGCCTTTGCGGTTAAGGAGCTGAACGAGCATATAAAGCTTATTACCGGGACCAAACTACCAGTAGTTACAGATGACACTAATGTTGCAGGGCCCAAACTTTATGTTGGGGACAGTCCCGGTGCCCGAAAGCTTGGTGTTTCAAGTGACGGTTTCAAAGACCAGGAATATGCTGTGAAGTTCCTGCCCTTAGCTGTTGTGTTTGTGGGAAAAGATGAAAATGTACCGGCTCCTGCAGATGGCGGCCCCCAGATTCCGGATTTCTTCCACAACAAAGGCACTCTGACTGCAGTGTATGATTTCCTCTATAACAGCTGTGGGGTTCGCTGGTATATCCCTAATGAACTCGGGACCTGCTACGATAAGAGAGCTTCTCTGGCTGTCAGTGGATACAGCGTTCGGCGTGTCCCTAATATGCAATACATGTGGATGTATAATGTTGAGCTCTGGATGCCTACCGGCGAGGACAATGTCCCAAGGCCTGAGGCGAATCTCTGGAAGCTGAGAGTTGGAATGGGCGGCCAGCAGTTTACAGTCAATCATTCTTTCTATGGATACTACGACAGGTTCCTTAAAGACCATCCGGACTGGTTTGCACAGGGATATGAGAATACAGGAGAGAAACCACCACAGCTCTGTTACACGAATCCTGAACTGATTGCCCAGGTTGTGCAGGATGCCAGGGACTATTTTGATGGTAAAGGCACTAAACCCGGAGCTCAGGCGCTCGGGGACTACTTCGGATTAGTTCCGATGGACAATGCTGACTTCTGCAAGTGTGCAAGATGCCAGGCTGAACTCGGTAAAATGAACAAGGACGATCCCAACTTCTCTACCGGTGCAGCCAGCAATTATATATGGGGTTTTATAAATAAGGTTGCTAAAGAGGTTAAGAAGACTCATCCCAATAAATACATTGCAGCGCTTTCTTACTGGGCTTATTCGAAATATCCGACTAATGTTAAACTCGAATCCAATATTGCAGTGATGCTGTGTATGGATACACGTGAATGGTATATGCCCCAGACACGAGACAACGGTATGGCGATTTACAACAGCTGGGTGACTAAAGAAAAAGACAGACAGATATACCTGTGGCTCTATTTCTGCTTCCCGGCACTGACCGGTATGGGGAGCAAGTTCCCTGTGTTCCCGGGTTACTATGCAGATACTGCTGTAAAGCAATCTACGATGTTCAACAAGAACCATATCCAGGGGATGTTCATGGAGCATTCGAGCGAAGCACATTTGAGCCATTTGCTTGACCTGCCCGAAGTCTATCTGACGGTGGTAATGGGACGGGATTCCAGGATCAATGGGAAGAAAGCTCTAGATGAGTTTTTCCAGCGGTTTTATGGCAATGCTGCTAAACCGATGCAGGATCTGTATAAGGGTATAGAAGATACCTACTATAATCCCAAGAACTATCCATCTAAAAATGTGTGGTTCGGAGGACAGACTGAGGATATAGCATGGGGATATCTGGGAACTCCTGAGAGAATGGCGAAGTTTGGTGCTTTGATGGAGCAGGCCAAACTTGATGCAAAGACGGACCTTGAAAAAAAGCGGGTGGCTTATTTTGAAAAGGGTGTCTGGGACTATATGAAGGAAGGTGTGGAACTGCATAAAGGCCTGGCTCTTATGCGTACCCAGGATCCACCCAAAGTCAGTATACCCAAGCAGGCTGCAGATATATCTGACGGTGATTCCTCCAAGGTTGACTGGTCTAAAGCTGTGTCATTGACCGGCTGGCGGATAGTGTCGGGGAAGGAATCAAAGCGGAAGATAGAGGCTAAGCTTACACATGACAGCAAATACCTGTATGTCCAGCTGGAGGAGATGCTTGATCCTAAGACACTAAAAGCAGCTGGTGAGATATGGTTTGATGATGACTGGGAAGTGTTTTTTGCTCAAAAACGCAGCAAACCTTACAGGCAGCTGGCTATGAATCCTAATAATGTTCATGTCGAATATGAGTGGGATGCAACCAGCAGCAAGTGGGACAGCGGGGCTATATTTACTTCTAGTACCAGCCTGCCTGACCGATGGCAGGTCAGGATTGCACTGCCTTTGGATAAGCTGCTACCTGGTGGAGTTAAGGTTGGAACACCTTTCTATGCAAACTTCTACAGAACAGAGGCTAATCAGTCTGAGTTCCTGGCCTGGAGCCCGAACTTTGCGGGTAACTTCCAGGAGATGAGCAGGCTGGGGGAGATGAGCTTGGAGTGACTTCCATTTTTTAACCACGGGTGTAAATGCTGCGCATTTACACTTGAATACACGGAATGGGAATGGGAATGGGAATGAAGGGCTTTTGATGGGTGCTTAAGGGACCCAAGGGTCGGCAGGCTGGAAGGCTGCATTACAATAGAGTCATTTGTTCAATACTACCGCGCTATAAAAAACGCGGTAGTATTTTTTGAATTGGATTATTAGGGTTAGTCTAGATCGCAGTCCCAATATCTGGCGTTTAATAATGCATCACTGGCTTTTTTGAGCCATTTGATGTGTCCATCGACGAAAGCCATATTACAGCCACCGCTGTGTATGCAAGCTTTGTCGTAGGCAGTGCCATCACTGGATGTTTGGAATGGATAATACCAACCGTGCCCGGCGTTATCGTAGGCAGGATAACAACTCATTGCATATCCCCAGTCCATAACTAGATGAATCTCTGCCGGTCTTTTTATATCTCCCAGTGTGCGAGGGGGCTCCATTGCCTTGTAGTATGCACATATGCCGTTTGTAACATTTGCACTCATTCCATAATCAGGTCCACCTGCACCCGGAGTATCCGGGCAGTGGAAAACTTTGCAGCTTTTTACATATGGGTATATTCTGTCCATCCAGGAATATAAATTAGTGCCGGAATATGAACCACCAGACCAGTCGTCGAACCACCATCCCTCCATACTTGGTTGACCGGAGACGGAAGCAGGCAATCCCAAAGATGGGGTCCTTTCCATTGCATAAGTAGATGCCGGGAAGCGTTCGTCATAATCCTGACAGTACTGGGACAATCCGAGAGCGATCTGTTTCAAGTTGCTTGCACATGATGATTGTCTGGCTTTTTCACGGGCTTTTGCGAATACCGGGAAAAGTATGGCTGCTAATATTGCAATGATAGCAATAACAACTAGCAGCTCAATCAGTGTAAATGCTTTTCTTCTGTTCATAGAAATCTCCTGTCTATTCTTTGTGTATTTGATTGTTAATGGAGCATTAATTGAGTGCACGAATGCCGTTTGCTCTGTACGTTATCACGCACTGAAAAGTTCCCGAAAGTAAGGGTGAATTTGGGTCTGGAATGTAGTGAATAGCAAACATATGCATTTGCATTTACATATCATTCGATATTCAATTAAGCTTCCAACATTCATTCTATAGAAGGTAAGTTCTCCTGTATGTTGAAGTCTTCTTTATAGCAGAATCGGCGTTTTGTTTTTCAGATGCCTTGTTATGTTAGAAGGGAATCAATCCCCCTAACCCCCTTCTCCAAGGGGGAATTGGGTGGGTGCTTCGACAGGGGAATGGGTGTGGCTCTTCGGCAGGGGTGGTGCATCGGCATCGGCGCTGCGGAGCGATTGGTTGTGGTTTGTAGAAGCTGGTAGCCCTTCGCTCTGATACCGATGCATTGTGGGAGACTGGCGGTCCCGGGATCAATCCCCCTAACCCTCTTCTCCAACGGGGATTTGAGTGGGTGATCCTCCATTAGGATTTTTTTGAATTGTGAGTTGTGAATTGTGCGTGATGTAGTTGAGCATATATTGCCGGATTATTTGAAGAGTGGGTTGGATGTGGTGTTTGTTGGAACTGTGGTCGGGGATGTTTCGGCGGAGAAGCAGCATTATTATGCGGGGTATACTAACGCGTTTTATAAGTGCATATATCAGGCTGGGATAGTCCCAGAGCCCTTTGGGTTTGAGGATGACTGGAAGCTGAACGATTATGGGATCGGGTTTACTGATCTGGTTAAGCATAGACATACCGGAGATGATACCAACCTGACTTCTGCGGAACTCTCTGACGGTGTGCCATTTCTCAAAGAGAAGATACTAAAGTATCAGCCTCGATTTGTGTGTTTTACAAGCAAGACCGGATATAATGCTTTTGCTGGTCCTGGCAGGCATCATTACGGGTTGACCGGGAAGAGTATAGGATCTTCTCAGGTATTTGTAGTTCCATCACCATCAGGAAGAGTGCATTCGGAGAAGTTGTTTGATGGTAAAACCAGGCTGCAGTGGTTTGAAGCATTAGCTGGGTTAATCAGGAACACCAACAGTGTTGTTTAAGTAAATATCTGTCCGTCCTTCGACACGCGCTCCGCGCTACTCAGGACTAGCGGGTTCTGTTGTCCGCGTTCTTGGACTGTGCTCGGGACGAATGGGATTTGCATATCCGCGTCCTTCGATTGCGTTTAGGCGAACGGGGGGCTTGGATTAACGAGGCGCTTTGGTTAACGGGATGCTTAACATAGATTTTTACATTGAAGGATATGGGGTAGATGATTTGAAGCTGATGATTGTTGTTCTTATCTGTGTATTATTGTTAGGTTGTTTGGGTTTGGCTAGTGCTGTTGAAGAGAAGGTGCTGCTCTCGGCTAACTGCAACCAGGGGAATGGTTGGAAAACCGATATGGCGTTTCAAGGGCCTGATTACGGCACCTTGCGTGGGTATTTTCAGTGGGATTTGTCCAGGATTCCATCAAATGCCATAATCCATTCGGCAAAGATGTATTTCTTTGTTGGTGGAGCTTACTACACAGATGCAACTGTAAGTATCATTGCCAGGGAGATTACATCTGCATGGACTGAGGGCGGAGATTTTCAGAATCCATCTGTAGGGTCGAGTGACTTGGGAGCGCCTGCTGCGTGGACATCAACCCCAGGGACTTCGGGTTATCAGATGAAGGAACTGCCTAAGGGGTTGGTTCAGGCGTGGATCGAGCATACAAAAGCTAATAACGGAGTTTTAGTCTCCAAGACTACTTCCGATGGCTATATGACTATTATGAACAGAGCGTCTGAGAATCCTCCTTATATGATGGTGAATTATTCGGCTCCGGTTGCAGATGATAGTAGTATTAGCAAGAAGTTGAGCGTTCTTAAGGGAAAGAATAACACCATTACGTTCGAACTGCAGGGGAACAGCATTCGACTTGTGGGGTTGATGGATAATCTGTCCAAACGGCAGTTTATCAAGCGATATCCTGGCATGCCGGGGCTTTGGCGGCTGGAGTTTAGAAAACCCGACGGCAACGACAATGATATCGAGATATTGGACTCCGATGTGAGCAGTGTTGCTCCCAGTGTTATGGCTAAGAGCGCTGCAGGTATGACGATTGCATGGAACGGGATGGCTCTTGGTGATGAACCGAATGCCATTGATGTGATTATGCTGGTGAGAGCAATCCCGGGAACCAGGTTTACAAACTGGCGGATTGGTGTCAACAACAGATCTAGGAAACTGGGGCTCTGGGGAGTGAAGTTTCCCCGGATGTATGGTATTACTGCAAGCAAGGAAGCAGAGGCTACTACGCCTTTTGCGTTCGGTATGGTTGTGAAGGACCCTTTGAACCAGGAATTTGGTTTCTCCGGTAGATACCCATCGGCGCTGTATTCAATGCAGTTTTGCGCATTGTCAGATAAGGGTGTGAACCTTTACATGGCCACTCACGATCCCGAGGCTTATGTAAAAGAGATGCGGTTTGAGAAGCTGGCTGATGGGCATGGACTGGTCTATGAGGTCAATCAGCTTCCGGATAATATGGGAGTGCCTGGTAAGAATTATTCTCAAACCTACGAGTGTGTTACCGGCACATTCCCCGGAGACTGGGTGGATGCTGCCAAGGTGTATCGTAAATGGGTACTCGGTAATTCAGAATGGATGAAGAATAAAAAACCTCTGTATAAGCGTACGGATATATCTGAAGCTATGAAGCGGTTGCCATACTGGGTGGGATTCCACGGTATGACCGAAGAGAATATGGTTACTATTGAGAAGCTGCTGAAGTATATCGATGTTCCTGCCGGGGTGCATCTGTATCACTGGATGCATTATCCTCACGACACTTTCTATCCGGAGTTCTGGCCTCCCCAGGATCTGACATTTGGATTTGTAAAAAGACTGCATGCTTTGAATGCGACGGTTATGCCTTATACAAACCAGCATCTTATGGATGAGCAGGCGGCTTCGTGGAAAAATGACGAAGCCTGGAAATATGTTGCAATGGCTTCCGGGGGAGCTGAAAAGGTTGAAGTGTGGGCTTCAGGACCTGGGGTGAAGCTTCGACCTATGTGTCCGGCAACTACATACTGGCAGACCAAGTTTAATGAGTTGACGGTCCAGATGGTCAGGGACCTTGGCGTTGATGCTATTTACTGTGACCAGGTAGCTTGTGTCACTCCTGATCTGTGCTTTAGTCCTGATCACGGGCATACTATCGGCGGTGGGAGCCATTGGGTTTCTGGCTATGCTAATCAGATATCCAATATGCGCAAAGCTGCTGCCAGCGTGAAGAAAGGGATATTCTTTACTACAGAGAGTGCTGCGGAGCCTTATGACTATGATATGAACCTCAGATGCAATGAGGGTGCCCCTTTCCTGACTCCTGTCTGGCAGATGGTCTATGCAGGTTACAAGCTGAGCTTCGGGTTCTATTTCTATGAAGAGGAGGAATGGATTCCGAAGTTTGCTACCCAGTATCTGTGGGGGATTCAGATAGGATGGGCCGGTCAACATGACCCTGCAAAGATGCCGGAGATTTGTGCATTTGAGCGGGAAGTTGCCAGAGCGAGATATGCTGCCAGTGATTATATGGCACTTGGGGAGATGCTAAGATTCCCCAAACTTACCGGGGATTTTAGCAGGATCAAGTTCACCTGGCATAACTTTGGTACCAAGATACCGACTGACTGGCCGGCAGTCCAGGGGAGTCTGTGGAAAGCTCCGAATGGTTCTGTTGGACTGGCGCTGGTCAATATGCATACTCAACCTCAGACAGTGACTTTCAATTTAAACCGGGGAGATCTTGGGTTTGGAAAAGGAGCAGTGAAGATGAGCGCGCTGTATCCGAAGAAGCTGTTTGCGGACCGGACTATTACAACGGCCAGCCTGAAACAGACTGTGACTTTGCCTGCGAGGTCTGCTGCTATGGTGGTTTTTATTGACCACGGAATTCGGTGAAGGGACTTTTTAACCACGGAATACACGGAATACACGGAAAGGGAGTGTTTTTGAATCGCGAAAGGCGCGAAAGTATGCGAATTGCGCGAAATGGGGGATGTTGCATTGCGTTGGAATGAAGGAAAAGCAGATCCTTTGTGCATCAGGATGAGATTGGGGACGGGTTTGTTTGTTGGATGTAGAGTTGTATGACTAAACCGTTTTCTTTGCTTGTAAAACCGGCTTCGGCGGATTGTAATCTTCGGTGTGATTATTGCTTTTATCTGGATAAGAGGGGGCTGTATCCTGAGAGTGCGGTGCATCGGATGTCGGATGATGTGCTGGAGGGGATTGTATCGAGATATATGGCTACGGATCAGCCTGCTTATGCGTTTGGTTGGCAGGGTGGGGAACCTACTGTCATGGGGGTGGAGTTTTTTCGCAGGGTGACTACCCTCCAGCAGAAATATGGGAAGCCGGGGTCTGTAGTATCGAATGGGCTGCAGACCAATGCTACACTGATTGATGATGAGTTCGCCAGACATCTTTATGAGTATAAGTTTCTTGTAGGTGTCAGTCTGGATGGTCCGGCTGAGATACATGATTTTTACAGAAAGCATGTGAATGGTTCGAGTTCACATTCGGAGGTTCTGGAGGGGATCGGATGCTTACAGAGAAACAGGGTGGAGTTCAATACTCTGACTCTGGTGAACTCTGCGAATGTGATGCGGGGCAGGGAAGTATATCGATATCTGCGGGACATAGGGCTGGTTTTCCATCAGTATATTCCTTGTGTGGAGTTTGGGAGTGATGGGTCTCCTTTGCCCTGGTGCATAAGTGGTGAGCAGTGGGGTGAGTTTCTGTGCGGGGTTTTTGATGAATGGTATGTGAGTGATACCCCGCAAGTCTCTGTCCGGCTGTTTGATTCTATTCTGGGATATATGCTGGATGGGAAACGCAATATCTGCCATATGGATAACAACTGCTGCCAGTATTTTCTGGTTGAGTATAACGGAGATATCTACCCCTGTGATTTCTACGCTGAACCGGGACTCAGGCTGGGGAATATGTCTGTTGATGTTTGGGACAGTGTTCAACAATCGGATAAATACAGGCAGTTCGGGGCTCAGAAGTTGCAGTGGAATCAGCAGTGTGTTGGGTGTGAGTTTGTAAAGTATTGTATGGGGGATTGCCTGAAGCACAGAGTGCCTGGCTGTGGTGATTTGAGCCATTTGTGTGCCGGCTGGCAGAGGTTTTTTGAGCATTCCTTGCCCGGATTTGAGAAGCTTGTAGGGCAGATCAGGAGAGAACGGACGCAGATTGATCCGGGTGTAAGAGTTGGAAGAAATGATCCCTGTCCTTGTGGGAGTGGGAAGAAGTTTAAGAAGTGTCACGGGGTTTGAATCGCGGATTACACGGAAAATTTCGGATTTCGCGGAATGGGTGTTGCTGTCGTTATGCCTTTGGGGATTGTGTGAAGGCGGGTTGTTCGGTTGGCGGGTTCACATCAGACTCACCGGGAAAAGCAGATCCTTCGTGCCTCAGGATGACAGTGTTTACAGGATGACAATGTGATTGGGGGAGTGGTTATGTCGTTGCCTAATATTTTGATTATTAAGAGTGATCAGCATAATGCGCGGTGTTTGGGGGTTAATGGGCATGCGCAGGTTAAGACTCCTAATCTGGACCAGATGGCTCTTGAAGGGGTTAACTTTACAAGTGCGTTTGTGCAGAATCCTATTTGTACACCCAGCAGGATGTGTTATTTGACTGGTGAGTATGTGCATAACCATGGGCAGTTTGGGCTTGAGGCGGAACCCTATAATGGCTGTATTCCGGCGGATCTGCCTTCTATTATGAGCACTTTTAAGGAAAATGGTTATGCTACGGGGATTGTCGGACATGTCCATGTGCAGGAAACGTGGCTGAAACCTTACTGCGATATGTTTAGAGATATGTATACCAGGACTGACAATTGTTATGATGCATATCTGGATGCGAAGGGATTGCTGCCTCTGAGGGATGATGAAAGTTGGGATGGAGTTGAGCAAACATTTGATGCGTGTGCCTCCAGACTTTCATTTGAGGATTCCTGTGAAGGGTATTGCTTGCAGAGTCTTGTTGAGTTTTTAGATGGTAAACCTGAGGGGCAGCCTTTTGTGTTTCAGATGGACCCTCTTCATCCTCATTCAGACTGGATACCTGTAAAAGAGTTTTGGGATATGTATGATGGGGTTAAGTTGGAGCTTCCTCCCAGCGCAGATGAGGACTTGTCTGATAAACCGGCTACTCAACGATTTGTAAAGGAATATGCTCTGAAGTACCCATGGCTGTTTGAACCCAAGACATATGAAGATGGACGGCTAAGGAAACTGAGGGGATATTATGGATGCATCTCTCAGGTGGATCACATGGTTGGTTTGGTCCGGCAGAGATTGCAGGAAATGGGGCTGGATAAGGACACTATTATTGTGTATTGCACAGACCATGGTGATTTTGCTCTTGAGCATGGTTTCCTGGAAAAAGCTCCGGGGATTAGTTATGATGCTATTTTGAGGACTCCTTTTATCTGGTGCTGGCCTGGTGGTGAATTGAACACTGGCAGTGTGGTATCGGAGTTTGTGGAGAGCGTGGATTTATTCCCTACAATATGTTCTCTTGCAGGGGTTGAGGCTCCGGAGACTATTGATGGGTTTGATATTACTCCGATGCTTCGAGGGGATTTTACACTTGTGCGGGATTTTGTGGTGGCAGAGTTTCCACTCAGCCGGACAATCCGGACAAAGGAGTGGAAGCTATGCCATCGTCCGCGGGGGATTACGAAAGGGATGGAAGATGCGGGGGAGTTGTATGACGTGATAAATGATCCCTGGGAGATGACTAATCTGTATTCCGATCCCCAGTATAGAGAGATTCGTGAAGAACTGAGGAGGACTCTGTTTGAGTGGACTCAGTATACATCAAGATACGGCAATATGTGGCCTAACACTCGACCGGGACCGGACAATCGGACTATTCCGAGCGAACTCAGGAAATCAGCAAATACGGAGTGGGGAAGCATATATCTGTGAATGAATCCGTAGCTTCTCGGAAGGGATATTAACCACGGAATACACGGAATACTCGGAAAAAGAGAAGACAATTTAGTTACCGTCTGCGGATTTACGCGGGCTTTTTGGGAAAGGGATTATCCGCAGATTTCGCAGATTTGCGCAGATTTTTTGGGAAGGGATAATAACCACAGGTGTAAATGCTTTGCATTTACACTGGAATACACGGAAATTTTTGGGAAACTGGTTTTTGCGGAAGTATTGACTCGGTGTTTGGGGAGTGGGAATGATGGATGATCGGCTGGATGCATATATATTTGTTGATAATAATAAGCTGTACATTGGTAATGGGTGTTTGGAGGCTGAGATTGAGATAGGGGGGGAGGTTTGTTTAGCTGGACTTTTTAATAAGCTGACCGGGCGAAGGTATTTATTTGGTGAATCTATGGAGTGTGTGCTCCGGTTGGGGGTTAGTGAGTATCGGATTGATATTCCTGGCTGGAAGTTCTGTCCGGGTTCGGGTGAGGATGTGCACAGAGATGAGGAGTTCGGGCTGGTGTCCGGGTTTCAGGGATCCCAGCTGGATGACAGCGAATGGATGGGTGCCGGCAGGATCAATGAGTGGCCTATCGGGAATGTGTTTTATGCTACGGTTACATATCCCGGTTATGGCTGGTACCGGCATTCTTTTGCACTTCCGGCAGATGCTGAGGGGAAGAGTATTGAGCTGGGTCTGGGTGGATATGATACTTTTGAATGGCTGGAGTATTGGGTCTATATAAATGGGGAGTTGGTTGGACAGAGTGCACCAAGTGGATATTGGCACGATTCCCCCAAGTATGTGCTGAGTCCGGGTGATGAGGCATATAAGTGTTTGAAGTTTGGAAGCTCGAATGTGCTGGCTGTTCAGACTAAGGGGCTGGACAGGCGGTTTCCGGGGATGTCCGAACCTGACGCTGAACGTTATTCTCCTCATAGCATAGTGGCAGATCAGTATATATCGGTTGGTGATGCTACGCGGGATATATCGGCATTCAAACTGTTGAACCATACAGAGAGTGTAGTGGACGGTCGGGCGGATGTTCATTTATTGCTTGCCAATGATGAAGAACAGCTTCAGGTGGATGTACATTACTGGGTGAACCAGGATGAGCCGGTGATACATAAGCAGATTGCGGTTGAGAACCTGGATAGTGCAGAGAAGACGCTGCTGGAGATCGATATGCAGCGGTTGAAAGGTGGATTTACTGCTTCAGGCGGAGCTCAGGGGTTCCCTTGTAATATTGGGAACGATGTTTTCTGCGGTATCAGGCATCCATCCGGGATAAGTGTCGGCTGGGATGATTCGGTATATCTTGGAACGCTGCCTGGCAGGAAACTGGCTCCGGGAGAGATATATCAGAGTAAGGAAGCTGTGTTCGGGGTTAGCAATGAAGGTGAAGCTGGGCAGGCTTTTGTGCGGCATCTGGAGACTCATTGTGCTCGAAAGAATGATCTTATTCAGTTTTATCACAGCTATGGAATTCACGATGTTGCGGGTCTGGATAATCCCACTTATCTTACGGAAGAGCTTGTAATGGACAGCCTGGACAATATTGAAGATCTCAGGAAATACGGGGTAGATTTTGAATACTACTTTCTGGATGCAGGCTGGAGCAATCCGCATGGTGATTTGACTGACTTTGACCCCAGATTTTTTCCTGATGGTCCGGCTAAGGTAACAGGCAGGATCAAGGATATGGGGATGAAGCTGGGGCTTTGGACTTCTCCTGCATGCGGCCCTCACGCGTTTTATCCGAATGTGAAGAATGATCTGCTGGAACCCAGTATGACGGAAAAAAACGGGTGGGCTCTGTGTGTTGCGTCTGAACCCTGGCACTCGCTGTACCGGGATGCGATTTTACACCATATAAGAGTGAACAATGTTTCGGGGATTAAGCTCGATGGAGGGATGTTTGTCTGCAACAATCCGGAGCATGATCATCTTCCGGGAAAATATTCCACTGAGACCATAATGGATTCTACCCTGCAAATATTTGCTGATCTGCGAGTGGAGTGTCCTGATCTATTTGTGATGTATTACTGGAACACAAGGTCTCCCTGGTGGCTATTATGGGGGGATACGATTTATGAAAGAGGGGTGTTGATGGAGGGAGCGACTCCTTCTGATACACCCAGCAGAGAGCTTCGGCAGTCTGTTACTATCAGCCTGGACCAGGTTGTGCAGCATGCGTGGGACCTTGTGCCTCTTGCCAGCAGCGACAGTCTTGGGGTCTGGCTGAGTAATACGCGGTGGGCAAGTTATATGGGTGCTGAAGGCTGGCGGGATTCGTGGGTAATGGATATAGCCCGGGGCAGCATGCTCTCCCAGATGTGGGGCGATCTGAATATGCTGGACAGCGAAGATCGGCAGCTCTGGGGGAGAGTCTGGACCTGGCTGCGCAATTGCAAAGCACTGCGACAGAAAGCTGTCCGGATACTTGGAAGTCCCTGGGAATCTGAGCCTTATGGTTATGCCTATGCTGACTCAGAGCAGGCGGCGGTGTTTGTTTACAATCCTTCATTTGATGCAAGGCAAATAACATTGGACATGGGTGAGCTGTCTGAGACCCTGAAGCAATCCTGCGAGATCAAGAGTATTTATCCAGAGGAATGTGGGCTGGGGGTGTTATCGGGCGGTAAGTTTTCTATGTGGCTGAAACCATGGGAGGTTAAGCTGCTGAGTGTAGTGCCTGCTGGAAATGAGTCTGTAGGTCAGCCTTATGTGGACCAGCCTTGTGAGCAATTATATCTCAGGTTACCCTGCGATTTTAAAGAAGAGAGTAGAGAGGTTTTATCGTGGGATGATGAAGCTAATCAACCAATAATCGGCAGGGTTGTCAGGGGGCGGGAGCAGGTGATTTATTCGGATGACTTGTTCCGGCAGGCAAAATACTCCAGCGATGAACGGGACAGGCATGTTTCTCTGAGGAAGATTACTGGTAAGGTGGGTGTGCAGCAGTCTGGCAATAGAATGCTGATTGTCTCTGTGAAGACGTCCCGAGATGGGGTCAGCTGGCATCATCACTGTTTGCACGAAATGATGACGATGAGGATATCTGCTGCTGGGAGTGAACTGGAAGTGATTCCATCGCAGTCCATGTGGCATGAGCAGGCAGGTGGGCGGAGTTGGATTAACTTTGTCTCTACAGTTCCGGATGAGGATTGTGAGTTGAATATTGAGTTGGATGCTTATTTACCGGATGCGGTAGACGTGGAGCTTGAGATACTTATCAATTGATAATTGACAATTGACAATTGACAATGGGGACGAATGTAATTTAAGGCGTGGGTGTGATGACTAATCGGGAGAGGTTTTGTCGGGTATATGACTTCCAGAGTGCTGATCGTATAGTGCACTGGGAGGCGGTGGCGTTTTGGGGGGAGACTGTTGCTGAGTGGAAAGCTCTGGGTGGACTCCCTGCTGATGCTGATGCGATGGAGTATTACAAGATCGACCCCCGCCCTGAGATTACAGGCGGTCTTGGACTGACTTCGATGGCTCTGTCAGGACCAGCTGTCCAGGGTCGGGTTGTTGGGAGCGATGGGCATACGACAGTTTGGGAAGATGATCTGGGAAAAGTTTGGCGGGAGAGAAGTGACGGGGCCAGCATGCCCCAGTGGTTGAAGTTCCCGGTTGAATCTGACCAGGATTGGATAAATAAGATCAAACCCAGACTGAAGCCTGAAAACCACGACTTTGGAGTTCTGCAGCAGGAGATTGATCGGCTTCCGGGACATGATGATCCGCTTGGTTTCTACCTGGTTGGGCTATATGCGTTTTGGCGGAACTTCTGGGGTGAGGAGAAGCTGGCTTATGCGTTCTATGACTATCCCGACACCCTTCACGATATGGCGCAGACATGGCTTGAGATGCACTGCGAATGCACTCCCAGGGTGTTTGATACTGTTGACTTTGACTATGTGCTGTTTCACGAGGACATGGCATTTAAGAATGGTCCGTTGATTGGTCCGGGACTGTTTGATGAGTTTATGGTCCCTTATTACAGGGAGTTGTTTGCACATTTGAAGGCACACGGACAGCGCCGATTTATGCTGGATTCTGATGGAAATAACGGGCTGGTGCTGGACCGGTTTATAGAACTAGGGATGAATGCTCTGTTCCCATTTGAAGTAGCTGCAGGATATGATGTGGTGGAGTTCAGAAAACAGCATCCGGACTTTGTTATATGGGGTGGGATAGACAAGCGGGTGCTTCTGGGCAGTAAGGAAGATATCAAGCAGGAGATTATGAGCAAGGTGCCTGTGCTGCTGGAGAGCGGTGGCTATATGCCTTCTTTGGACCATTCTGTCCCTCCCTGTCATCAGGAAAATTTCGAATACTACCTTGAGCTTGTGCGGAGTCTGGGTGGGTGAGTTGGAGACTGTTATGGGTGTTTGTAAGATGGTTCCGGTGCGGGTTAATCCGGTTTTGGTTCATGGTTTTGAGAAACGGATGTCGCTGGATGGGGCTTGGCAGTTTCATCTGGACCCTGACGATGTGGGTGTGCACGAGAAATGGTATGAGGATGAGAATGCTCTTGCGGGGTTAATCGAGGTTCCGGGCAGTTGGCAGGGGCAGGAGTTTGGGGATGAGGCGAAGGAGAAAGTCTGGGATTTTGGACTGGAAGCCCGGACTTTTCAGGCCCATTATGTTGGGACCGGTTGGTATGGAAAACAGTTCAAGCTTCCATCTGACTGGGTTGGCAAACGCATTCAACTCAACTTTGGTGGAGTGCATCCCAGTGCAGAAGTCTGGCTGAATGGTATTAAAGTTGGTGAGAATGGTGCTCCTTTTGTGCCTTTTGGGTTCGATGTGACTGAACTTGTTCATTTTGGAGAGAGCAACCATCTGTCTGTCCGGGTCCACGAACACAATCGGATACTTGGGATGGCGTTTAACTGGCAGGGGAACTGGTCCGGGTTGTATAGAGGAGTTGAGCTTACTGCGACCGGAGAGAGTTTTATTGAAGAGTTCTGTGTTTATCCTGATGTTGATTCTGAGCAGATAAGATTTAAAGTCAAGATCGGTGGCGCAATAGAGCCTGCAAAGCTGATGATATCTGTTAAGAGTATAAGTGGAACAGGTGGCGAGCAGCATTGCGAGGTAAAGGTAACGTCCAGTGACGTTCAATGCGTGATTCCGGTTGCATCCCCTGATCTTTGGAGCCCTGATGCTCCTAAGTTGTACCGGGTTGACGCTGTGCTTATGTGTGGGGATGTGGCGGCGGATGCTTTGAGTGAACGGACAGGGTTTGTGAAGCTGTCTGTTGATGGGAAGCATTTTCAGATCAACGGTGAACCTTATTATATGAGAGGGACCGGTGATTTTCTATCCTGCCCTGAAACCGGATGCCCTGATACCAATAGAGACCGCTGGCGGAAGAAGCTGAAAGCTCTGCGGGATTATGGTTACAACTATGTCCGGTGCCAGTCCTATGTGTATGGTCCTGAGTATTATGATGTGGCGGATGAAGTTGGGCTGATTATCCAGAGTGAGATGGGAATGCTGGGGGCCTGGGGCGGAAACACTATTGAGCATACTTATGCCTGGCCTGTGCCTACACCGATAATCCGGAATGAGCTCAAAGAGCAATGGGATGATGTTGTGCAGAGGGATGTAAACCATCCATCGGCCAATATTTATTGCATGAGCAATGAGCTTACTTCTGCAGTGAATTCGCGCGGAGTTCCTACGAACTTTCCCCGGACTGCGTGGAAGTGCTACAACGACACCAAAGCTATCAAGCCTACAGCTTTTGTGATCTGGACTGATGGGGGATACCATGCGGATTTACCTGGTGAGTTTGTGAATGCAGAAGCAGCATATGATTCACAGTGCTCTTTACCGGTTATTCAGCATGAGTACAGATGGTGGTCCTCTTTTCCTGATGTGCGGGCGATGAATAAGTATTCGGGTGCGATAAGACCCTATGCTGCTGAAGCTGCGCTGGTTGCGGCTGAACGGCATGGGATTGCTCACGTTTTGCCTGCGGCAGCGGTGAACAGCCAGCATCTGCAGTTTTTGGAAGCTAAGGCTAAGATGGAGTTTTGCCGGAGGGATAATCCTACGCTTGCAGGGATCTGTCACTTTAATGCGATGGATGCGAACCTTTCTCCTCAGGGGATTATCGATGAGTTTTATGACCGGAAGGTGGCTGATTCTTCGACCTGGCTGCAGACCAATGGGGATACTGTGATTATGTCCAGTTTGAGGTTTGCTGACAGAGTGCTGTCTCCCGGGGATACTATTCAATGCAGTTTCTCAGTATCGGACTATTCTCATCCTCCACTGAAGAATCCGACACTTTCATGGAAATTGATTGCGGGGAAAGAAGTGCTGGACTACGGGCAGCTCGAGTATGAACATCAGCCATTTTGCACTTGCAGTGTGGGTGAGATAAGTGCAATTGTTCCGGATGTAACGGTTCCAACAACGGCTAAGCTATATGTAACGCTGGATGAGGGTAAACGGCAGTTTACTAACCAGTGGGATTTGTGGATTTTTCCTGCAAATCCGGATATATGGCCGGCTTTGAGATTGTATGGAACTCCTGAATATACGTGGGTGAAACAGCTTGAAAAGTCTGAGACAGTGCCTGCTGACCAGCTTTCTCTTGAAGATGAATATATAGTTATTACTGAGAGGCTGGACCAGGCACTGGTGGACTTTATTTATAAGGGTGGACGGGTGATTCTGGCGGCTTCTGAAGGGCTGGTGCGTCCGTTTAATCCGAAGTTTGGGTATGTGGAGGGGCACTATTTCTTTACTCCTCCTGCGAATTACCCTCCATATGAAGATGGGCACGATGGAACGATTATAACTGACCATCCTATGCTGGGGCTGTTTCCTCATGCTGGATATGCTGATCTGCAGATGTTTAGAATGATGGCAGACTCTGCTCCGATTGAATTGGAACCTCTGGGATTGAACAAACAGGACCCGGTGTTCAGGGTGATGCATTCATTCCCGGTGGGGCGTTCTCTGGGGTATTTGCTGGAGGTTCAATATGGCAAAGGCAGGTTGGTTTTGTGCTCTATGGACCTGAACCAGGAATGGCCGGAAGCACGGTGTCTGCTGGCTGAGATTGTTAATTATCTGCCTGGTGAACCAGCACAGCATTGTATGCAGGTAGATTCTGGAGTGATGCAGAGGCTAGCGGAGTTGACTTCGCTGCCTTGAAGGGAGAGGCTTCGGGCTTTAGGCGTTAGGCTTTAGGCTTCGGGTAGGGATTTCACGCGGGGACGCGGGGGGCACGGAGAAGGGGAGTAATTGACAATTGACAGTTGATAATTGACAATGAGGGGACGGGCTTCGGGAATTAGTTCTGTGGTTACTGAACGTGTTTCGACGGGCTCAGCACGAACGGATTACATTGCCGGAAATGAGGATTTATAGATGAGGGGTTTGGTGGTGCTGGGGGTGGTTTTTTTGTTGGCTTGTGGATTGGGGCAGGCTGCGGTTTCTGGTGAGTTAGGTGATGGAAAGACGGGTTCGGGGGTGGAGTATTCTTTTGATATTTGGGATTGGACTGCTCCGGCGCGGGATTTGGGGCTCTTTGAAACCTGGGTTGCTGATCTGAAGGGGTGCGGGGTTACACGGGTGGAGATATCCTTGCCCTGGAATCTGCTGGAGCCTGAGGCCGGGAAGATTGATCTTACTTTTCTGCGGGAGCGGTTGGCTGTCTGTAAGAAGTATGGCCTTGGGATGAGGCTGCGGATTAACAGTTACTATGCTGGTGCGACTCCGGGTTGGTATAAGGGTGATTTCTGGCTGGATCCCAACGGACAGGCTTCAATGGGGCCTATGCCATCTATTGCTGATGAGCGGTTCTGGGAGCATTATGGACCATTGTGCACGGCAATTTCAAATGGATGCAAGGGGGAGGACGTTTACTTCAATGCATTTGTTGGGACGCATGCGGAACTGAAATACAGTGACTGGTGGACATATGATGCTTCTTCTCTGGCGCTTTGGCGAAAGGCTATAAAGTCTCCGAGGCCTGAATGGCTGGCGAGGGTTGTTGGGAATGATGTGAGTCTGCCGGAAACTCCTCCTGTTCCAGGAATTACACACGGTACCCCTGACAATGATCCTGCTAATCTGGCGTTCATTGCATTCAGAGAGCACTGCTGGCGGAGTGCGGTGGAGCGGTTTACTAAGGCTATCAGGGCAGGGGACCCGGATGCGAAAATATCCTCTCCGCTTGGTGAGAGCTACCGGAGATTAAGCGCACAGTTTTCGAACCTGGACTACTGGGGGATGACCCGGGGGAGTGATCAGGTAGTCCATTCGTATGACTTCTTCTGGCATCCGGGGAGTACACCTCTCTGGCATGTAAACGCTGTGATCGATACATTCAAAGGTATAACCGGCAAACAGGTCTGCTTTGAGTTTGATGGACTGACTAATATTGCGCAGTTCGGCTACACGAACGATATCTGCGAAGCGATGGGAAGAGAGATCGTGAAAACCGGCGCTGGTATAAAGATAGCAAATATGTCCTATTCGAAAGAGCTACCGAGTGCATCGCTGGTGATTCCTTACTTTGGTCAGATTATAAAGTCTGCGAAAGTCTCTCATTCTAAAATACTTGAACCTAAAAAGACCGTCCTGCTGTTCTTTTCTAAGTGGGCTAATTACAGATATAGAGAGGAAACAGAGTGGCTGCACGATGCCCAGTTCGGGTTCTGGAAGTTGCTTACAGATATGAAAGTGCCACTGCGTGTGATCTGTGAGGACAACCTTGGAGAGAACCTGAAAGGTTATAAAGGGTTGGTGCTGGCGTTTTCACCTCTGGAATTGATGCCTAAGAAGGACAGGGATGCACTGGCAAAAACCAAGCTTCCGATGGTTGTGGATGTCATGCAGGTACCCGCTTCTCCTCCTTCGAAAGAATTGATACAACACATGAGCAGTTGGGATGGATTGTTGATCAGAGACAGAGACCACCGCACCTATATCGGCTATGCCCTTGGTTATTATTATTTGCATGGGGCTGACCCTGTTGTGTGCAGGCAGATAATGCAGAATGCTATGAAGGACTCTGGGTTTGGATTTTGAGGAATAATGGTTTCGGGATTTGTAGAGTGGATGATTAAACAGATTCACATCCAGCCCGCATTATTCATGATAGACTCACTTCCGCCCCTACTGCCGGTCGAAAGTAGAGACTGGTGAATAATGTGGGCTAGCTTTTCGATGCTTCTCATCAAATCCTGATATACCAATAAATATGCTAAGGATTAGTCTTTGTTTTAGGAGCAGGTGTTGTTGCAGATGCAGCAGGAGCGTTGGTGGGTCTAGATTGTTTTAGTTGTTGCATTGATCGCTTGGCATCTTCCATTGAGATCACAGGTACTCTAGTAGACCAGTTGTAAACACCGTAGATCGCGGCTATAGCTACAAGTATGGTAATGACTACTACTATCGGTGAAATTTTCTTCTTCATATTGTGATTCCTTCCTAAAATCCCTTCAACAGGTATTATCTATAGAATATTGACTGAGCGTAAGGACTTTTACGTCTATTGCCTTTGGACTAGTTCATGATTATGCTAGGCAGACTATGAATCCTGCTTAATAATATATCAGAGAGTTTTCTTACTTGCTATAGGTGCGGCGGCACGCGTGGGTGCACCTGGACTGATACCCCGTGGAGATTTTTTCATTATCTGCATCACCCGCTTGCCCTCTTCTACTGAGTATGGCGGTACTCTGGTATACCAGGAATAAATACCAGAGATCGCAACAACGGCGACAAGTATGACAGCGATAACTATTGGGGTCGGAACATTTTGCTTCATAATTGTCTTCTTTCCTAAAGTCTACTCGCTGCAATACTGTCACAGTTTAATACAGTTGATGCCAGCGAGATCATACCCAGACTATGGATTACTCGGTGGTCCATATCAGGAATCCTCGAGAACTACCCTGAATCATTACCTTGTCGGAGGCGCAGATGGATTGTCCTGCAGTTGGGTCTTACTACCTGCTCCTGACTTGCTGTTCATTTGTTGCATCATGCGCTTTGCTTCTTCCATGGACATTGGTTTGGGATGTTTTAACTCGGTATAGTGCATCAATACACCCCAGGCAGCGACCAAGATCACAAGAATGATCGCTATAACTACAGGGATCGGAATATTCTTCTTCATGATAGTCTTCTTTCTGAGAATCCTCTCACACAAGCATTTTGAGTGTTGGTTACACACACAGGATCTACTGATTACAGGTTCAATCTAAAAACTATTTCACAATTAGTCCGTGAAACACGAAAATCCTGCTTTCCAGGAATAAAAATGTCAGAATGTATTGATTTATAAAATACCGTTCGTCTCTGATCTCTATATGAATCGTGTATCCTCTTGTGCAGTTGGAAGGTCAGCGGACAGAATTTGTTGAATAATCACTGATATTGATAGATACTACGTTTTCAGGAGAATTATATGGCGACTGATACCCAAAATCGGGAACAGGTTGTGCCTGAGCGACCCTTATCCGGGTCTGCCTGTACGGCATTACTTGTTTCCTGCGCGTCTATTGCGTTACTGAATTATGTATTTGTTTTTTTTGCTATTTTAATAACACTGGTTTTGTTTGTTGTCGATCTAGGATTGACTATTCTTGCATTGAGAATCGGACTCGCGGGAAGAATGCTTGTGCCGACACGGGCGGTTTATATTCTACTTGCTAAATTGATTAAGAGCCTCAAGCTTGATCAGGATGTTGATTGTCATGTGCAAGTTCCCAGGAGTGTAGCTCCGCGGCTCTATGATATGGCGAAACGGCTGGCAGATAAGATAGGCGTTGATCCACCCAGCGAGATAGTGTTTGAGATGGAGAACAATGCTTCTGTATTGCTTCACGGTTATAAAACCGGTAAAGGTAATACACGCCTGGTGATAGGGTTCGATACGCTGGCGATACTCTCAGAAGGTGAATTCGAGGCCCTGCTGGCTCATGAATTGGCCCACGCAAGACTGGTCCAGCGAGGTTTCAACAGTATAATTCTCAAAGGTGTTCAACGATGCATCCAGATGGCACAGGGACTTGGGGGGATTTGCGAATCTGTGAGAGAAGAGAAGAAGCGTTTCTATCTTGCGGAATTTCTAGAAAACACAGCCAGGCAGTTGTCGAAGTCAGCTGTCAGAATTGTATCCTCATACAGGAGACAGGATGAGTTTGCTGCCGATCAGTTAGCGGCGGAAATATGCGGCCCAGGTGCTTGCAAAAGTATGCTGCATGCAATTGTGATAGCAAATGTCAAAGGATATGACCTTACGCTCAGAGAGCGATTGATGCATCTTGAACGTGATGAGAGTTTTACTGATTGGCTCTATACCAGGCTTACCCCTGCAAGTGATGAAGAACGTGCGGAACTGGAAATCAAGGGGATTGATAAGCGTGAGAGAAGTGAGTATGATTCCCACCCAGTGCCTGCAGATAGATTTGCGATGTGGGGTGAGGCTTCATATTCTCCCGAAAACGATAATCCTGCTATTCATCTGATTAAAGACCCTGATTATATAGCCAGGAAACTCACTGATGAGATTGAACGAATAATCAGTGAAGCAGAGCGGGAAGATACCAACAGACTTCAAAAATGGACCAGCAAAAAACCATTGGGCCGTGTTAAGTTCACAGGTGGACAAACACTATGTCTGTTTCTTGGGATTTTTATATTTGCAGCTGTTATTCTTTATGGGGTAAATGGATATGCAATTGGTACTGTAATATCATTAGCTCTACTTGTTGCCTGTGTACTAGCGTATCGAAAGGTTGGATACAAAGACCCAATATCGCTGCCATTTCCCGAATATGGTGTTCTGCGCAAGTTTATGTACGAAGAACGCAGCCCGGAGGACGCGAATGACGAGGTACTGGAAAGAAAATTAGCTGAACAGTCAAGAACTTTAGGATTGAATAAAAAATCTGTTGCTCAGTATTGGGCAAATCGTGCCTATACAGCCCTTAAGGAGTGCGACTACAAGACGGCAGTTGTGGCGTCTCGGTTGGGGATTAGTGCCGATCCTAAGAGTGATGAACTCCTACTGGCGCATGGAATCGCTGAAGCCTATTTTGGAAACATGGAAGCTTCAGATAAGTCTATTAATACGATTTATGGTCGGCGCAACCTTGTCAGCACAATAACCTGGGGTTTTGGCTGGGTTTTCGTTCTGCAAGGCAAGTGGAGTGCTGCAGAAATATATTTGCTGGATGCTGCTAATTATTATTTAAATGAACCGACAGTACTTGCGCTTCTTGGCAGATGTCAGTGGGAACGTGGAAAACTTAATGAAGCTTTGCAGAATATACGTCGGGCAGTTGACCTTAAACCGGATGACTACTCACTCAGGCTTTCGCTTGCAAAGGTTCTCCTTGAGATGGAACGTGCAAAAGCGGCTCGGGAGCAGATTGAGATTATGGAGAAGGAGCAGCCCGAAGATTATGATCTGATGGCCTGTGCGTGCCTGGCTGCTGTTAAACTGGGACATACTGATGAGGCTGACAAGAGAGCGGATGAACTGCTTGAAACGCATCCCGGTCCAAAGACTCTCGCTGCGTTGGGTGGTATGTATATGGATGTAGAGGAGAATGAGAAAGCCAGACACTATCTAGAAGCTGTTCTCGAAAATGGACACAGCCCTTCTTCCCTTACCAGCCTGGCTTATATAGAGTTTCAGAAAAACAACAAAGAGGGGGCTAGAAAACGTCTTCTGGAGGCGTTGGATTGCTGCAGGGAGCCTCTACCTGATTCAGCCCCTGTTGAAGATTTGTTTTCGACTATTTTTCCGGGACTGGTGGCGTGTGATGACAATGAATTGACCTGCCAATCGTGGATATCTAGAATCCCGATGGATGATTCTCCGATAAAACAGCCAAAGATTTCATTTCTGGTAGTTGCGCCTGCTCTTCAACAAGCTCAGGATTACGTGGCTCATATATACAAGGCAATGCATCCTGACCGGGATCTTGATTTGGCGAAAACTCAATGGGAACTTGCACCCAAGGAAGACCAACCGGAGAAACCAATAACTCCGGGGATATATGGTTATGTACCTGAGGAATAATATGGCATTATAATATGCTGCGTCAAGGTCGATTCTATTCAACAGAGGTAAACATAGTGTTGTTGTCCAATATAGTTATGATGTATTTGAATTGAGATTATAAAAGGGTGGTGTGGGATGAATATGGTTACTTTGTTTTTTGCGGTGTTAGTGGGGGTGTTATTGCTCTCGGTGAGCGCTCCGGAGGTTCAGTGTGATGAGAATGATGTGTATGTTATTACTTCAGCTGAACGGAGTCTGGATCAGATAAACCAGATATATGCGGAGATCCCTCCGGTCAAGTATGCTCCTCCTAAAGACCGCTGGAAGAACCTTCCCCGCACTGCAGATATCCTCCGCAAAGGTGGGGAACTGAAGATTGTTATGCTGGGGGACAGTATAATAAACGACAACAGCCGTTCCTCTTGGGAACTACTGCTTCAGCAGCAGTATCCTAAATGCAAGATTTCTAAAGTTACATGTGTCAGGGGTAGCACCGGGTGTTGGTGGTACAGAGAACCCGGTAGAGTGCAGAGATATGTGCTGGATTTTAATCCTGATCTGGTGATCATTGGTGGTATAAGCCAGCGGGACGACATAGAGTCTATTCATGAGGTTATCGATCAGATCCGCGCCAGTTCAGAAGCGGATGTCCTACTGCTGACCGGTCCATTCGGCACTGTGGATCCTAATGATGAGAAGCAGTTCCAGTTTAAGATAGATCCTAAGGGTGACAGTTACCGTTCAAAGTTGATGCGGCTGTCTAAGGAGATGAAGACCGGGTTTATGGATTTGTGCGGCTATTGGGGAGTGTATGTTCAGAAATCCGGGCATCCGGTGGATTGGTTTAAGCGGGATGTTGTGCATGCTGATGAGAAGGGGGAGCAGATTATCGGACGGTTGCTGGCAGCCCATTTAGGCAAGTAAATAGGAATCGGCCTGTTTCCGATCATTAAGTCCGCTCGTGCTTCGACTTACTCAGTACGAACGGACTTAATGATTCGTGATCAACACTCACAAGGCCCATCCCTTCCTGAAGCCTGAAGCCCGAAGTCTGAAGTCTTTCCCTTGACGATGTATCGTCAATGGCTTATGCTGTAATTACTATGCAAACCTCTAAACTTTCTGCCTCTGTAATTGAAAAGCTTGCTTCCATTGTCGGGTCTGATTTTGTGCTTACTTCTGATGAGGACCGGATTTGTTATGCATATGATGGTCAGCGGGAGGAGTTTCTGCCTGATGCTGTTGTGCGCCCGGTAGATTCGGAACAGATATCCCAGCTGCTTGTGTTTGCCAATGATGCTGGGTTTCCTGTTGTCCCGAGGGGTGGGGGAACTGGGCTGAGCGGTGGTTCGGTGGCATCTGGCGGTGGTGTAGTGCTGGACCTTACGCGTATGAACCGGATATTGGAGATTGATCCGGCTAACATGCATGCGGTGGTTGAACCGGGTGTTATTACGGCTGCTTTGGTTGCTGCAGTGGAGAAGCACGGGCTGCTCTATCCTCCTGATCCGGGCAGCTTCAAGGTTTCTACAATCGGCGGGAATGTTGCTGAGAATGCCGGGGGACTGCGGGCGGGTAAGTATGGGGTTACGCGGAATTATCTGATGCAGGTCAGTGCAGTTGCTCCTACCGGTGAAGTATTTAGAAGCGGGGCCAGGACCAGGAAGTGCGTTGCTGGTTATGATCTGGTTTCTCTGCTGTGCGGGTCTGAGGGGACACTTGGTGTGTTGACTGAGATCAGTGTGCGGCTGGTTGCTCTACCAAAATACCGGAAGTCTATGACTGCTACTTTTTTCTCTGCTGCGGCTGCCGGGCAGGCTGTGTCGAACTTGATGGCTGCTGGTCTGGTGCCTGCAACGCTGGAGATCATCGACAATTTCACCCTTAGGCGGATTGAGGAATTTGCTCATCTTGGGCTGCCGGTTGATGCCGGGGCGCTGATTCTTGCTGAGTTTGATGGGCTGGTGAAGTGTGCGGTTGATGAAGAGGGGGAGCTTGGCAGGAGTGTGCTGGTTGAGAGCGGGGCTGACACCCTGACTGTGGCTGATGATCCTGCTCAGAGAGATCGGATATGGGAAGCCAGGCGTGTTGCACTGGCGGCGCTGTCGAGGGCAAAACCTACATCAATCCTAGAGGATGTGACTGTGCCTCTACCGAAGCTAAGCGATATGATACGCAGGGTGGAACAGATTGCTGCTGACAATTCATTGCTTATCGGCACATTTGGACATGCTGGTGACGGCAATTTGCATCCGACCATTCTTACCGATGATAGGGATGAAGCTGAGATGGTGCGGGTCCATTTTGCAATCGAGCAGTTGATTGGTGCAGCACTGGAACTTGGTGGGACGATAAGCGGTGAGCACGGGATCGGGTTCGCTAAGGCTTCATTCCTGAAGAGAGAAGTCGGCGAGGGGAGCATGAACGTGATGCGCAGTATCAAGGCTGCAATGGACCCCAACAACGTGCTTAACCCTGGGAAATTTTTGGACTAGCACTTACTTGCACAAATCGGTATAGGTTTGCCTCTTGTTCGGGTTTCGGGCGACCGCAGAGGGTCGCCCCTACGGGTTAAAATACAGGCTTTGCGTGAGGTTATATCCCTCCTTATAAAGGAACATACTTTTGCTATCCAATGCTAACAAACAACTTGAGGAAGCTTTTGCCAGCTGTATGAAGTGCGGGTTTTGTAAGGCTGGTTGTCCGGTGTTTTTGGGGAGGGAGACTACTTCTCCCAGGGCCAAGGTTCGGTTGGCTCGGGCTGTTGCAGGCGGTCAGATTGAGCTTACTCAGGGTGTGGCAGAGCAGATGGATAGATGTCTCAACTGCCGGTCCTGTGCCAGTGAGTGTCCGAGTGGAGTTGAACCTAACAAGATAGCTCTTACAATGAGAAGGGCAGTGGTTGAGCGCGATGGTCTGAAGTCTGTTAAGAAACTGATCTTCCACAAGGCCCTGCCTAATCCGAAGCTTATGGCCTGGGGTTTGAAAGTAATGGGACTTGGTCAGCATGTGTTGGGATTGGACATGCAGAACAACCCTCTGCGGGATATTCTACCTTTTATGGGGATCAGGCGTGACAAGGACCTGCCTGCACTCGGTCGGCGGACGCTGTTTTCTATTCTGCCTGAGATCATGGAACCGATAGGTGAGCACAAGACCACAGTAGTGTATTTTCCTGGATGTGCGACTGATCTGCTTTACCCTGAGATGGGGCAGTCGGTAGTGAGTGTGCTTAGGAAGCTTGGGGCAAGAGTGATACTGCCTCACGGTCTGGTCTGCTGCGGAACTCCTGTGTTTAACTCAGGGGATGTTGAGGGGGCGAGGCGGCTGGCTGAGAGTAATATCAAGTTGCTGTCTAGTATCGATGCAGACTTTATTGTAACCTCATGTGGATCCTGCGGGCTTACTATTAAGCAGGAATGGTCTGAAATCCTTGGTCTGAGCAATGCAGAAGCAATTGGGAAGAAAGTAGTGGACATATCGGAGTTTATTGCCCGGTATGTGGATGCTTCCAACCTGGCTGTGCTTGATGATGCTGAAGTGGTGACGTATCACGACTCCTGTCACTTGAGACGCGGACTGGGTGTTTATAAGGAACCCAGGCAATTGTTGGCTGCAGTTTTGGGAGATAAGTTTGGGGAGATGGAGTCGGCGGACAGGTGCTGCGGAGGCGGGGGAGCGTTTTGCTTGTATCATCCGGAATTATCGCAGATTGTTGCAGATGTCAAGATGCAGTGTGTAGAAGATAGCGGAGCCCAGAGAGTTGCGACAGGCTGCCCGGCCTGTGTAATGCAGCTGAGAGATTCATTCGTCCACAGAAAAATGCCCCAACGTGCCTTGCATACAATTCAGATTATAGACCATGCATTGAAATAGCAGGCACTTGCAGGGGTTCCACCCCTGCACACCGTTTGGGATATTATCCCTAGACCCCATATGTAGTTGCCTCCATAGCAGAGTCTCCAGATGAAACGTAACAGTTCAGAATTTGTAAGTGAATTTCCGTCCATCCTTTGATACGCGCTTCGCGCTACTCAGGACGAACGGAAATTTATTGTATTACCCATTAACACTGAACTGTTAGGGTGAAAGTGTGTCATCATTTCTGTGGATTCTAAAAGCAGCATGAAATAGAAGGAAGCTGGTTCCCCTTTGGACAATATGGTATTGAGATTGAGTTATTAAATACCATTGCAGTAAAAATGATTGGTGGAACTTGTATGCGTTTTTCAATTCTGTTTTTTTACCTGGTGCTAGGACTGATTGGCTGTGCGTCGGTTTGGGCGCAGGATACCAAAGGCTATTATCCGACTGACAAGATTGAGCGGGAGATCGGGAAGCAATCGAAGACAGCAATTACGTCTGGGATGGCGGTAATGGGTGAGAAGGTCTTTGAACTTTCTGATGGATTTGTAAAGTGCTCTGTTGGATCTCAGACCGGGCGGATACTGGGGGTTGCTCTTGTTACTTCAAAGGCCCCACTGGTTGGCGGAGTGACTGATGATTATAACATCCAGTTTGCGGACAAGAGTGAGTGGACATCGGCTGAATCGCTGGATAAGGCTGTTGGAAGTCCGAAGATAACCGGCAAAGCGCTTGAGATTCTATGTGAAAATCCTAAGCTTAAGGGGATTCGATTTAAGAAGACGTTTACGCTTGTCGGCGGGGTGCTCTCCAAGAGAGTTGTAGTTACTTCCGAGTTTACTGATCCTCCACTGTTTAGAGTCTCCATGTTATGGGACCAACTTGACTGGCTTTCATCTAGGGGAGGCGGTTATGGGATTGATTCTGCATATGGCTACTTTCCTGATACCCACGAATTTGACTTCACAATGGACAAATGGGGGCCTGCAGGGGTCCGCATTATCCCGGCAGTTGTTATTCCAAGCCTTGGGGTGACTGTTGGTGTCCATACTATCCACGTAAACAACCGGTTCATACACGCCCGTTACTGCGATAGCTGGATGCCGGTTGACGGGAAACTGAAATACGCTGGTGGTATGACTGATTTTATAAGCAAGACCAAACAGTTCTCCTATGAATACCAGGTCAGATGTGTAAAGGGAGACGGATTGGATTATTACAGGTCCTACCAGAGCCTGCCTGAATGCCGGGCGCTGATGATGGACCAGAAGACACCTGATTGGATGGACAGGGTTACATTTTTGACTGATTGTGGGCCGACGGATATCCTCGGTGCCCATGCGAATGACGTTGTGCTTCCTAAGATTGAGCATGTGTATGACTGGATAGACTTTGGCCATCTTGGGGATATGCGCAATAGTAGTATGTGGGTATTGTTTGGGTGGGGGAGCCTGGGGCCTCTTCCTACTGAAGGCAAATGGATGACCTATGAACCCAGAGAATTTCCAATGAATCCTGACAAGGTCAAGTGGGCGCTTGAACAGTTCCGCGGGTCGGAAGCGATGGGTAAGGTTGCTCTCTACGATTGGAACTGTAGTTTTGACCCCCGGCTCCCGGAGTTTGTAAATCATCCTGATTGGGCTGCTAAGGATATAGATGGGAAAATAATGTATTCGTTTTACCACGGGCTGGCTGACTACTGGCCGAATGTGGATGCACGGCCTAACTATTTGAATCCCGGCTATCGCAAGTTTATGGTCGGGCGTTATGCTGAACTTGCCAGAGTTTATAAGGTCAATTCCGGGTATATCGATGCTGATATAGGTTATGGTTATGCTGACTGGTCTACGCGGACGTTCTTCCAACAGTATGACGGCTATGATTTCCTGCGGGCTTTGAGACATTCCACAACACCCGAGTTGCCTTTTGCCAGGAACAGCCCTAACAATCCATATTCTGATGCTGCATACTGGGAGGGTCGGGGTCTGAACAGTGCAGGTATGGAAGACCGTTGGCAGGCGATGGGCGGCAAGATGCTTGTTGAGAAAATCTGGCAGGTAAACCACAGGTGGACTGCTCTGATAAAATGGCAGCCCAGCGGTTTCAATGAGCCTTATTACTGCAATTATATAGTGGGACTCGGTTATAAACCCCATGCTCCTGATGAACTTGTCCGGAAATATGGTTATCTGAAAGCTGCTTTCGAGATGCGGCATCTGGAGTTGATTAACACAAAGTTTACTCCATGCTTTTGGAGAAATGAAAGCACTGATGTTGAGGCTTACCTGCTTAAGCAGGGGAGTGCAGTTTATGCCAGCTGCATCGGTCATGCTAAGGAAACAAAGAAAATCAGTCTGAAGATCGACCAGCGGGGATTGCCATTTCGGTTGAACAAGCCTGTGTTTATCTGGCAGATTCAGCTGGAAGATCCAAGAGTGTTCCCAACTGAGATGAGTGCGGACTATGAGAAGCGAATTGTAGCCAAAGAGGACGTATTTGCGAATAACGAGCTTCTGGCAAAGTGGAAAACCAGAGAAGTAGCTAAGTGTACGTTCCTGGGGAAGTCTGTAATGTCAAAGACTATAACTATTAACCCCGAGGTCAGGCCTTTGTTGCTGACTATGGTGGCTATATCGGAGATACCGGCTTTGGTGATTGGTGAGGGTGATGAGGCCTGTCAGATGAAAGTGCCTGCGACTTCGGATGTGGCTCTTAGTGGGGATGTTGATTCCACTGGCCATTCGATGGTTATGAAAGTTGCCAGTGTTCGGAAGTGCCGGGTGGCTTTGCTTGAGAGTGAAAATATAGTTAAGAGCGCTGTGATGAATGGGAATGCTTTGGCTCTTCAGAGTGTTACTGTGGGAAATGCAGAGTATAGGGCGGTTGATATTCCGGCTGGTGGTGGGTTGGTTAAAGTTACTTATATGGGGAAGTAGTTGTTTGATGCTGGAAGGGAATCAATCCCCCTAACCCCCTTCTCCAAGGGGGAATTGGGTGGGTGCTTCGACAGGGAAATTGGGCTGGGTGCTTCGACAGATGTGGTGCATCGGCATCGGCGCTGCGGGGCGATTGGTTGTGGTTGGTGGAAGCTGGTAGCCCCTTCGCTCTGATACCGATGCATGGTAGGAGATTGGCGGTCCCGGGATCAATCCCCCTAACCCCCTTCTCCAATGGGGAATTGGGTGGGTGTCTTTCTCCAAGGAGGAATGAGTTTAGTTCTTCGACTGGGGAATGGGTTAGTTGTTTTTTAGACTCGGTTTGGAGGATTTGGATATGCTTAGGACTATACTTTTAATTGTGTTGTTATCTTTGTTGTTAATAGCTGTTGGGAGTGTGGGGGTTATTGCGATGGGGGATAACCGGGTCTATTTGGGGGATGTTATGGACAGGATCAGTCTTGTTCAGCAGGACTGGGGTGTGCTGGGGGTGGACACGGCTGCACATGATACCAACATTGCTCCAATGTCACTGGAGATTGCCGGGAAAAAGTATACGAAAGGGATCGGGACGCACGCTGCCAGTGAAATATCTGTTGAGCTGGGTGGGCAGTATGCTGAGTTTTTCGCTGAAGTGGGGATACAGAAGCAAAGCTATCCCATGGGCAGCGTGATATTTAAGGTATATGTGGACGATAAAGAGGTTTTTAACAGCGGGAAGATGATCCAGACAACACCGGCTAAGCCTGTCCATATCAAGGTTGCTGGTGTTGAAGAGTTGAGACTGGTGGTGACTGAGGCTGGTGATGGGATTACATGTGATGTAGCTAACTGGGCTGATGCATATCTGATTTCTGATCCTAAAGCTAAACCCAAGGCTCAGATAGAAAAGTTGAATATTGCTCCATTTGGTGAGACTCTGACATGGGATGCTAACCGGACTGAAGGCACCAAAGCTAATAGGCTTCAAGAGTTTCCACTGGAAGATTTGTTCACAGAGACAGCGGTCTTGCCTAAGGCAGATGGGACCTATGAGGTACCTGTTGATAAAGATGGCAAGGGATGCATAGGCACTCAATGGATGGAGCGCAGGCGATTGACATCGGTTGGTTTGGAATTTGCCGGTAAGATACCTTCATCTGATGGTGTTATAGTGCAATACTGGATGATGGGCAGAGGTGGGGGATCACCCGGTGGTTCCAAGTGGCAGGGGCGATGGGTGCCTCTGGTTGGCAAACTTACACAGGATGGCAACCGGTGGTCTTATTTGATTGACTGGACAGGCAATCAGGATGCCAAGACCGGGGCTTTGAAGGTCAGGTGGATTTTTTCTGATGTAAAAGAACCAATTGTACTGAGCAGATTGATTGCCTATACCGATACTCGATGGCGTTCAGTTAAGCTGAAGCTGGAATCTGAGAAATCCAAACTGGCTTCAAATGGTGATGTTGAGATATACAATGGTGAGATGACCTATGAAGCAGATAAGATGCACAGGCAGTGGGATACCAACAAGTCTCTGGATCTGTCAGTTACATACTCCTCAAGCAAATATGCAAAAACTGACAGGACGGTTCTCCGTTTCAAGCTGCCCAGCGGAAGCTTTGGAGTAGCTGTTGATGATGTGATTGCCAATGGGTGTGTTTATGTGAGGGAGTATGGCGTTTATGTGGCTCTTGAATCTGCAAAGGAGAATATGGCGCAGTACAAGAGAAAGATTGCTCTCAAGAAGACGGTGCTGGAATCTGTACGGGTTATGAAAGATCAGACATTTGAGAGAGCAATATCGAAGCTCCATAAACCGGTGCAGGACCTTGGGCCTACTATACTCTCACTTTCATGCGACAACCGTAAGTTTATTGAATACAGGGACGGTTCTATTCTGTTTGATAACAACCCTGATATCTACAATTGTGCAGACCATGCTGTAAAACCTTATGTGATAAGAATTGCCCCAACTTATGGTTCCAGAACCAGCAAACCGATCAAGCGGTATCTGGATAGTGGCTGGATGCCTATACAGGTTGTGGTCAACAAAGATAATGGTGTCACATATACTCAACGCACATATGTAGCTCCTTATACCGTATCGACAGGTGTTGAGCCGTTGGGAGTTGCTGAGATTACAGCTGAGAACAGCAGCTCAAAGTCTACGCCTGCCAGCATCAAGTTTGCTTTTACTGCAGACACAGAGACCAACAGACCGGCAACTGTGCAGGTGTTACCGCAGTGCGTGGTGATACTCGACAACGGTAAAGTAATAGCTGCGGTTGATACATCCGGCTGCCAGGATATGAAAGTTGAAGCAGGGGATGGATTTCTAGCTCTGTCCGGCAATATTCCTGCTAAATCCAAAGTAGTGTTCATGTTGAATATGCCTCGATGGGAGTTGAGTCAGGACCAGGCAACGGCTGTTAAATCGGGTGACCAGACCCTTGCAGCTACCAAAGCATATTGGCAGTCTGTAATGGCCCCTGCTATGCAGATTCAGATTCCTGATCCACTGCTTGAGAATGTTATCAAGGCTTCCCAGGTATACTGCCTGCTTGCTGCACGTAACAAGGGTGAGGATAAGGTTGCTCCATGGATTGATTCTCTGGTCTATGGGCCATTGGAGAGTGAAGCTCAGTCGATTGTGCGGGGTATGGCCTATATGGGACATACCGACTTTGCAAGAAAGTCCAATGATTATTTCATATCCCGGTATACACCAGAAGGTTTCTTAACAACCGGTTATACGATGATGGGAACTGGTATACACCTGTCATGTGTCGATGAATATTATGAGCTTACGAAAGATTCAGCATGGCTGAAACGAGTGGCTCCTGAGATTAATCGGGCTTGCCGGTGGATAATGGCACAGAGGTTGAAGACGCAGAGACTGGATGCTCAGGGCAAAAGAGTGCCGGAATACGGGCTGATGCCTCCGGGGGCACTTGCTGACTGGGAAGTTTATGCTTACTACTTCTACGCAAACTCCTACTATTGTGCGGGGCTTGAAGCTGCCGGAAAAGCGCTGAAAGCTATCGATTATCCAGGTGCGCTGGAGATAGTCAGCGATGCTGCGGAGTTCAAAGCTGAGATCAACCGGGTATATCGACAGATCCAGAGTATTTCTCCTGTCCGGCAGATGCGGGATGGGAACTGGATACTTCACGCTCCTACTCATATGCTGACAGCAGGGCCAGTCAGTTACCTATACCCGGGAGAGGACTTCGGTCGTTCATGGTGCTATGATGTCGAGTTAGGTGCTAACCATATGGCTTCTGCAGAGGTTATCGATCCCAACGACAAAGAGGTTGGCTGGATGGTTGACCTGCTGGAGGATATTCAATTCCTGGAGAGCGGATGGTTCGCCTATCCTAAGGAGGAGAACCACAAAGACTGGTATACCCACGGAGGATTTGCTAAAGTGCAGCCCTATTACACCCGGGTGGCTGAAATATATGCGCTGCGGGATGACGTGAAACCGTTTATTCGCACGTATATGAATACTCTTCCTACATGCCTTAACCTGGAGAACTTGACTCTGTGGGAGCATTTTAATGCGAGCGGTGGTTGGAACAAGACACACGAGACAGGGCATTTCCTGTGTCAGACCAGGTTGATGTATGTTATGGAGCGTGGGGATGAGCTTTGGCTGGCTCCATTTGTTACTAACAACTGGATGAAGAATGGGATGGAAGTTTTGGTCAAGAATGCTCCGACCAGGTTTGGTGAGGTCAGTTACAGCATTAAATCGCATGTCAGCCAGGGATTTATTGAGGCTAAGGTTGAGCTTACGGAACGTTCCAAGCCTGGTGAGGTTGTTCTCCGGATCAGGCATCCTGAGGGCAAGCTGATGCAGTCGGCTACTGTGAATGGTAAGTTATGGAAAGATTTTGATGCTAAGCGGGAGATAGTGAGACTGCGCGGCGGTTCGGGGCTGTATAGCGTGAGAGTCGGGTATACGGAATAGTCTTGGTTTTAATATAACCACGGAATACACGGAATACACGGAAAAAATCCCGTCATAGATGGGCCAGGTTATGGATCAACCAGGCCCATCTTTCTGCTCTTCTACTGGGCTCATGGCGAACGGATTGTGCAAGACCGCACCCTTCGGCTGCGCTCAGGGTGAACGGGTATTTTTAACCACGGAATACACGGAATACACGGAGAAAATCCCGTCATAGATGGGCCAGGTTATGGATCAGCCAAGCCAATCTTTCTGCCCTTCGACAGGGCTCATGGCGAACGGATTGTGCAAGACCGCACCCTTCGACTGCGCTCAGGGTGAACGGGTGTTTTTAACCACGGAATACACGGAATACACGGAAAAAATCCCGTCATAGATGGGCCAGGTTATGGATCAGCCAAGCCCATCTTTCTGCCCTTCGACTGGGCTCAGGGCGAACGGATTGTGCAAGACCGCACCCTTCGACTGCGCTCAGGGTGAACGGGTGTTTTTAACCACGAAATACACGGAATACACGGAAAAAATCCCGTCATAGATGGGCCAGGTTATGGATCAGCCAGGCCCATCTTTCTGCCCTTCGACTGGGCTCAGGGCGAACGGATTGTGCAAGACCGCACCCTTCGACTGCGCTCAGGGTGAACGGGTATTTTTTACCACGGAATACACGGAAAAATTCCCGTCATAGATGGGCCAGGTTATGGATCAACCATGCCCATCTTTCTGCCCTTCGACTGGGCTCAGGGCGAACGGATTGTGCTTACAATTGGTCCTGAGTATTATTTTTGTATCTTATTCCTCTATTAATGCGTTATAGTATTTGTATTGTCTGATGCTGCATTTCTGTTGTGGTTCTTGTCCGGGGTTATGTTTTTTGTGTAGACGTTTTTTTTCGATTGCATTGCTGCTTGTTTTGGTGGTGGTTGGCTGGTATTTAGTCTCGTCCCAACGATCGACAGGGCCTGTTGATGTTTGTTTGTGGTATTGGCACAGTCCGTTTTATTATTCTCCGGTGGAATCCAATACGCTTAAGGAATCAGGCGTTAAGCTGTTGTTTGTGCGGGCTGGGACTGTCAGTACTTCGGGGGAAGCTATTGAACTAATACTTCCACAGAGCTGGCAGAAGTCGGAGAAGCTGCCTTCCGGGCATCTGGTCTATGCGCTGGATTCCGGGATTGTCAGGCACTTTGAGGACCTTTCGAATACGGCTATTGCTGGTTGCATTGTTGCATCATTTAACAGACAGAAGAGAGAAGCGGAAAAAGCCGGGTTGAAGGTGTTAGGCGTGCAGGTCGATTTTGACTGCTCTACTCGATTGCTTCCTAAATACGCTGACTTACTGAGCAGAATCCGCAGGGATCTTTCAGACAAAACTCAGCTTTCAATTACCTCGCTGCCTACCTGGTTTACCAGTCGTGATTTGCGGGATGTGGTCCGTAATGTGGATTTCTATTGTCCTCAGTTTTATGAAACGCAGATCGGGAAGTATATTGCAGATGCTTATCCAGTGTCCGATATACGAATGCTAAAAAAGGGATTGGAATCGGCACGTAGATTGGGGAAACCATTTTATGCGGGAATACCAGCTTACGGGCATGCATTTATGTTTAATGATAAAGGCCAGCTGCTTGGGACATACAGAGGCATGAGTGCGACTGAAGCAGCACAGCACCCTTCATTTCGTCTGGCAAAATCGTGGCCTGCGGACGTATCCGGGAAACCTGCATCAGAAATAAAAGACTGGACAGGTGAGGAGTTCGTAGACTTTGAGGCTATTCGTCCGGGCGTTGGAGGCAGGGGATTGGGGTATCATTTACTCTATACAATACCAACTGCACGTATGCTGGCTTTGAATCTGGATGCAGTAAGGGAAAAGCGTCCCGGAAATTGTCTGGGTGCAGTTGTGTTTCGCAGTCCTGAGCAGGATGAGATTATGACACTGCCTGCAACCGCTATTAAGTTGGCTATCAATAAAGCTGAAGCAAGCATTAGAGTAAAGGCCATAGTAAGGGTTGAAAGAGAACCGTGGGGTCTGATTGAGGGTGGACAAGGCAACAACACTACATCGGTTGTTACTGTATCGATTACCAATACCGGGGAGGCCAGTTCGTGTTTTGCTGACTGCGCTGCCAGACTCATCCTGCACTTCGATGTGCCTGGAGTAAATGCTGAGCCCGGTGATTTCAGGCGAATAATATGCTATTCTGAAAATGGATTGAAATCCGGTTCCCAGAGGACATCTGAACTTATTTTCAGTAGTTCGAATCTCAGGGTCGGGCAGACGATAACAACTGGTCCGATCCATGTCTTCGGCGGTGCCCGGACGATGAGTGGAGAGTATGAGATTATGAAACCTGGAGGCTTCGGTTTTATTAAGGGTAGTATTGAATTGGTGAAGTTTCAGGAGAAAGAGTAACAGTTCAGTATTTGCGAGTGAATTTCCGTCCATCCTTCGATACGCGCTTCGCGCTACTCAGGACGAACGGACTCTATTACAATACACATAAACAGTGAACTGTTACGAGGAAGAGTGAATTTCCGTCCATCCTTCGATACGCGCTTCGCGCTACTCAGGACTAACGGACTCTATTACATTACACATTAACAGTGAACTGTTACAAGAAAGAGAGTGAGCTGTGCGGTATATTGGCGCGTTTGTGATTGGATTTCTGCTATTGTTTGGGCTATGTTTGGGAAATACTCCAGTGATGGCATGTTCGGATGAGAACTATCCAAGTGTCCATTTTAATACCCAGCAGCCGGATTTTGGTGCGCCTCCACGGCCTTTTAGCGTTCAGGTGTGGGGTGAGGATGCTGACCGACCGATTGGTGGTGCAAGCCGGAGGATTAGAGACTGGAACCAGGAATACTATCTACGCATACGTTGGGAAAAACGAGGACAGGAAGCCTTGGGCAATGCACGGCGACTGGAGAATGCTGGAAAGCTGGAAGATTCCATTGAACACTACAGGAATGCATTAAGGCATGGAATAGGCAATCCTGCAGATGTCCGCGATCGAGTGGAAATCTGTTCTGAGATTACCCGCAATACTGATAGAAAGCTTTTGACTGAATACCTGTCTGCCCGTCGTGATTATGAGTTCCACAGGTATAAACGATCTGAACAGCGAATGAGGATATTGTCGGCTGACACTAAGGCAGGTTTCATTCGCGCTCATTCACTTTATACTCTCGGTGCCATTCAATATGACCGCAATAGGTTTACTGATGCTGCTGGAGTTTTTGAGAAGGTATCGAAGCTCTATCCAAAAAGTCCGCGCCGTGAAGCGTCGCTTGTAATGGTTGCCCGTTCATTAGTCAGGAGTCCTGCACAGAAAGACGCATATGTGTGGGTTGATAGTCCTAAAGTCAAAGCGGATGCAGTTGTGCGAGCAAGGGCTGCGCTGGTTACCCTCCTCAGGGATTATCCCCTGACACGATTCCGTCAGGATGCACTGGGGTGGCGGGCACGGTGCGATTATGTCAGTGGTCAGCGGGTTGCTGCTTTGAAATCGTACCTGCAGCAATTTGCTTCTTTGAGCAATACTTCTTACAGGATAGGTGCAGGAGCTTCTATAAAATTCGTAAGCCGGAGATTGACTGCAGCAGACAGTAAACAATTTGCCAGAGCCTTGCAAGGTGATACATCTCTTCTGGCTGCATATCTTGAGTATCGCATCTATCACAGCCATCCAGAGAAGCGTGACCTGCAGCAACTGGCGGATATGGCAACCAGAGCTTCAAGATATAGTAGATTCCACCTGCCTGCAAAGATATCTGCAAGACTGGCGGAGATCCAGTACTTGCGGGGGCGATATCATAACTCGATCTACTGGGCGAATAGTGCATTATCATCGAATTCCAGTGATAGCAGAGACCTGGCGGTCTATGTGCGCGGTTCTTCAAGGCGCAAAATGGGACTATCAAAATTGGCAGAATCTGATTTTGACAGGCTCTTAACGCAATATCCTGATAGTTATTTGTGCGGAGCTGCACGGGAAAATCTTGCTCTGATATATGAAAACAGCAAACGACTTGATTTGGCGCTGGACCTGTATTTCAAAATGAATTATGAAGAGGATATAGCGTATATACTCGATGCACGAATGAGCACCAGGCAGGTTGCATCGTATATAAGGTCTCATCAAAGTCATCCTAAAATGAAGATGCTGGTCTATACACTGGGATTACGTCAGCTCAGGGACGGGCGATACTCTCAGGCTGCAAAGACACTTGCTAATTTATCGGATAAAAGTATCCGTTCAATGATGATAACTGAGCAGACCAGCTGGTGGAACAGTATACATACACGTCCCCGCGATCCACGCAAATCAGCACGTGATCTTGCACATCTGGAACGAGCAATCGCTAAAGCAAAAGGAAAAAACACTAAGGCTGCAGCGATGTTCGCTGAAGCATCTTATGTGTATGATAATCGTGACTTGATCTTCTATAATGCAGCCCTTTGGCACGGTAACCGTGGATTGTGCTTTACCCGATTTTGGGATACTCAGGCTGCCACTCCACGTGATGAAGCAGCTGTCCGTAAGCATCATCACGTTCACGAGTGCCTGTATGTGGCCAGAGAGATGTGCTTGAGGATAGCAACGCGATATCCGAAATCTCCAACTGCTCCTAAAGCTCTCTACCGAGCAGCATGTGCAACTCAGTATGTTGCGGATTTGAATGGCTGGTGGAGAAATGAAGCTGACCGGACAGATCTATGGAATCAGTCGGTTCGGCTGATGAAGCGTGTGTATACCAAATATCCAAATGATGTACTCGCTAAATCCGCACGCAAATATGCTGGAGTCTTTGCCAGTACCGCTGCCCAGGAATCAAGAAGTGGAATGTTTGAAGTGGCGAGTAAGTAGGTGTCCTGGGTGCATGTATTGAAATGCACCCAAGACATATTCTGATATCTTATGCGGCTTCAATGCCTGCCATGTTCTTGTCGAATAAGGTGGCAAACTCTTCAACAATCTCAGGATCGAACTGTTTGCCTGAATTCTGCTGCAGTCTTACTATAGCCCCGCGATGTGACAATAGTCTATAACTTCCCGAACTAACCATTGAATCATAAGCATCTACGACACTTATTATTCGTGAGATGACAGGGATGTCCTTACCGGCAAGATGATGTGGATATCCCTTTCCATCATACCTTTCATGATCATGCCCTGCAATATTTCCTAATGACACAAGAGATTCGTTTTCTGGAAGACAGTTAAATATCTTAATGGTTATAGTTGCATGTTTACGGACTATACTCATATCGCTGTCACTTAATCTGCCTGGTATGTCAAGAATCTGGCCAGGTACGCCCAGTCTTCCACTGTCATGTACTAATCCAGCTCGATAGGCCATTGTAGTATCTTCCTCAGACATACCCATAGATGCTGATACAGCTTTAGCCAGCTTTGCTACACGAACTGAATGTCCAAGAGTTGAATGGTCCTTAATATCTACCAGTGAGGCGATCATAGTGAACAGGCTTTCAATACCCTTCTCGGTTGCCATTTCATTCGGTGGAGTATATTCTTCAATGCTTGCAGCCATCAGTTTACCGATAGCATTATCATTCAGAATGGATTTGTAGAATGCGTTATCCTGCAGAGATTGTATAAAGGCTGCCCAGAGTTCAGATGACCAAGCCTTTCCGGTATATTGAACAAGAGTTTTCAGACAATCGGATATTCTATTGCCGCGTTCAAAACATCCTGACAAAGCTACTGAATCTACTAGAAATAGAATCTGTGCTCCAAACGGGATCTGTCTACCTGACAACCCATTGGGATATCCCCTACCATTCAACCACTCGTGGTGGGTTCTGACAAAATTGGCTATTTCTGCGGTTCCAGGGATTGACTCCAATAAGTTTGATCCCTTGATTGGATGATCTTTAGTGGTAATGTTTAAAACATTCAGGTTTGGGACAACAAAACCATCGGGTGTGTCCGAAGATCCAACATGACCTATGTCATGGAATAATCCAGCGTAAAATGTATCATCCTTCACGGATGGAGCAACCATTTCCGCAATTTTACCTGCAACCAAAGCTACGCGCCATGAATGTAGAAATGTTGCGTTTGGCGACAGGTCAGTCATATACGATATTGCGGCAGCGAGCTCCTGTGCTTTCAATATTAATACCTCTACTTTGTTTACTGCTTGTTACTTATCAATGGAATGCGTTTCCAAACAATAGCGCCACATTTGAAGAAGATGCTATTGAGTGGGTGGAGATGAATCAACGATTAATCATTCCATATTTCTTTCATTTAGCCCGTATTATATATGTCCAGCTCAATTCATATCCATTCAGATAGCCAAAAGAATAGAGGGATTAATAATGCGGGCAAGGATATACATTTACAGCGTAGGATTTAACAGCTCAATGTTGTGAGTGAATTTCCGTCCATCCTTCGGTATGCGCTTCGCGCTACTCAGGACGAACGGAAATTTGTTATATTACACATTAACACTAAAATCTTAGCATCGGATGCCAATCGGGGTTGGGCCAGGAGTATATGTCTTTGGGATCGGTGATGTGCCAGGCTACGGTGTGGGCATCTACTCTTCTGACTCCCGGGATTTGAGCGTATTTATCAGCGAGTTCACTCCATGCCCATTCGATTTCGACTTCGATAGGAGGTTCAACTATCCAGGGTTTGGCATTACCTATGTTTCGTACTGCTTCGGCCATGTCTTTTCTGATATTTGCACGGACTTCTTCGGTGGGATAGAGTTCGCACTTTGCCCAACCCAGGCCTTTTTTTGTGGGAGTGGTGATTGTCCAGGGGAATTGTTGTTTTGCTTCGGTACACAGCGCTTCATCGCCAGAGGCATAGATAAGTGGTGCACCGCACGAACCTGCATATAAAGCGAACTGTCCCAGTTCACCATTTCTGACACCATTGATTTTGTAGCTGCAGATGGTTTTTGGGATTTGAGTGTGATCGATAAAACCGTGAAGTGTTCCGGCCATTGAGTGTTGACCGATCACTGCTACGCAGTCCACGGATTCGTCGAACTTTTCCATACGAGTGGGATTAAACTGCGGCATCCATACGCGGGTGATACGCGGGTCAATCAAGCCATCTATAAAGCCTTTGTTGCGATTGCGTCCGTGGCCGTCTATGACTCGCACTTCGTCAGCACCGGCGTCGAAGCAACCAGCTACAGCGGCATTTACATCGGCATTGAGCTGTTCCAAACCATATCTATAAATCGGTGAATTGTCATCGGGGTCGTAACACTGGTCCCAGCTGTCAATTCCAGCCAGACCTTCCATATCGGTTCCTATCCAGACTATCATTGGCGTTTACTCCTGTATGTTCAGTCAATACAGTTATGATACATACAGCACGGGTAAGTTGCAATATGTGTTGAGCTAAGCGCAATCCATTCATACTTCGACTCCCCGAACACTATGTGATAGGAGTTACCTTTGATTCGCTCAGCACGAACGGATTGCGCTTAGCTCAGATGAGTCACTGAGTTTGATTGTAATGTCATACCACTCAATTCATGCGGCAATATTTGTTGCATATGTTGTTTCGGATATAGTGATTCTATTACAGCAGATCCTTCATTCTTCATGATGACAGTATTTCTTTCGAGAAAACCAGGGAATGGCAGGCTGGAAGCCTGCAGCACAATTGGCTTGAATCCTGCACCACAAATCTAGTCCCAACTTTTGTGTTTTGCTTGTATCGGGCGGGTTTTCCATATACAATATTAACCATGCCCAACGGCAGTAGAATTATTCAAGTGTTTTAGTATTAGAGAGGTTGTTGCAATGAAACTGCTACTAGTTGCGATGTTGATGGTCTTTGTGGCTGTCAGTGCAAATGCGGAAGGTTTTTTGATTTCCGATGGCAATGTGGCGAAAGCTGCTATTGCTATATCGAGAAATGCTACGGAACCTATGCGGGTTGGAGCGTCTGAAATCCAAAAGCATATTGAGATGATGAGTGGGGCTAAGCTCCCCATTATTGAAGTCTCTAATGTCCTGAACCCGATTATTCCGGTGGAATACAATGGAATGATTGTGATTTCGAACCAGGAGACTGATCCCAAAACCGGTCAGCCGGTATCTTTTCATTCTGAAGAGTATACAATAAGGACTGTTGAGGGAAAGCCTTTCCAGATCCGTATTTCCGGGGACAATAAGCGCGGCGCTATCTACGGTTGCTTTACATTCCTTGAGGATGTGCTTGGTTGTAGATGGTATACACCGACTATTACCAAGGTTCCGAAGAGAAAAATCGTTTCTGTGAAAAACCTCTGGATACGACAGAGACCTTCATTTGAATACAGAGAGCCGTTTTTCTTTGAGAATTTCGACAAGATGTGGGCAGTCCACAATAAGACCAATGGAAACACTCAGCGTCTGGATGATTCGGTTGGTGGTAAGGTCTCTTACGGTAGATTCGTGCATACTTTCTCCGAGCTGGTGCCTCAGAGCTATTTTGCTGAGCATCCTGAGTATTTCTCAATGGTCAACGGCAAGAGAATGCCTGGCTATGCACAGCTCTGTTTGACTAATCCTGACGTATTGAGAATTGCAATAGGGACGGTCAGAGGATGGCTGCAGAATGATACCAAGTCCGTTATCTTTTCGGTATCTCAGAATGATACTGGATATGCATGTGAATGCGATAAATGTTCGGCTGTAGTAAAAGAGGAAGGTGCACAGTCAGGTCCAATCCTCAGATTTGTAAATGCCATTGCAGATAACATTGCCAAAGACTATCCGAATGTGCTTATCGATACGCTGGCATATTCGTATTCAGAAGCCCCTCCAAAACTTGTAAAACCACGTCCGAATGTCAGAATAAGAATGTGCCCGATTTCGAACTGTGTTGGACATCCGATGAATAAGTGTGAAAGGGACGTAAAGCCATTTGCCAACCTTAAAGCGTGGTCGAAAATAACCAACCAGCTGTATATATGGCATTACTCAACTGATTTCGGTAATTACCTTATGCCTTTGCCGAGTCTGGATGATATGGAAACCAGTGTGCCCCTCTACAAGAAATATGGTGCTGTTGGACTGTTCTATCAGGGTTCATACCAATCAAATGGCGGAGCTTTGGCTGAGTTAAAGTCATATCTACTATCCAAACTCATGTGGGACTATAAGAGAAATCCGAAACCTATTATTAAAGACTACTTACAGGGCGTGTATGGCAAAGCGGCTCCTGTTATGGGAGAGTGGGTTGACCTGCTGCATTCAGAAGTCAGAAAGAACCCTCACACACATGCGTTCATATATGACTCTACAAAGAATGGTTATCTGACAGATGCAGTGATGGCTAAATCGTACGTTCTGTTGGACAAGGCGGCCAAAATCGTTGCTGATGACCCGGTTGCATCTACTGAAGTTCAGAAAGCCAGAATGTGGATGCAGTATGTATCTCTCGCTAATAATAATTCGAAATACAGCATTGTCGGCGATGAATACAAGGCAGTTGGAGATCAGGTAGATCGAGAGCTGAAATCAAGTTTTGTCAGCAGTCTCAACAAGTTTGGGGTCACACTTCTCAGCGAAGGCGGGGGTGGTATAGAAGGCTTCATGGCTTCACTGGAGAACAATAGTGCCTTCAAAGCCTACAACTTTGAAAATGAGAATCTGAAAGTTACTGTTGTTCCGGCTATCGGAGGCCGTATAGTTGCTGCAAATATCAAGAAAAACAACATAAACATATTCAAGGAATCCAGTGGAGTTTTAAATCTGGCAAGTGGTGGATATGAGGAGTATTTCAATCATGAATACCATGGCCCCGGATACTCCGAGCCATATGTTGTTGATAATGCAACCAGTAATTCTGTGACTATGCATCTGGACAAATTCAGTCCAATAATGGTTAGCAGAAAGATAAGTCTGGACGGCACAACAATAACGGTTTCGACCTCAGCAACCAATAATGGTTCTTCTAAACGAACTCTGGATATGCGAACACATCCGGAATTGTTTATACCGGCGAAGACTAAGGCATCCTGCACATTTGTAGATTTGTCTGGAAAAACCATAAATGTTCCTTTCCCCGAATCAGAAGAGAATATCTTCTATAGCCAGAAAGAAAAACCGAATGGTAAATGGACTGTCGATTTGGGGAGCTATTCCGTTACCAATACATTCGATCCAAAGTTGGTCAGCCAGGTGCTGTTGAATGCTACAACTGCATCACAGCGCTACAATTTTGAGCTGTATTCTACGGATATAGATCTGGGTCCTGGACAGACAGTGACATTTACAAACTCATTCCAGGTGGATGTGAAATAGATTGGGTTGACTGCGGGAACTTGGTGGGGATAGGGTTGATATCCTGATTAGGCCGGCGTTCCCGCAGAATATGATATATTAGGTTGACTGCGGGAACTTGGGTTGGGGGTAGGGATGATGTCTTGATTAGACCGACGTTCCCGCAGTATATCAAGATACATTACTTGTTTTGGCATCGAGGAATAAATCTATGGGTCCTGAAACAAGTTCAGGATGATGTTGATTTGGTTATCAATGCCAGGATATTATTGTGCACCCTTCGACAAGCTCGGGGTGAACGGGTTTTTGTTCTCAGTAAACTGAATACTTTGGGAGTACTGGTGTTTGCTTGATGAGTAAGGGTCTTGATCGGCATCGCAATCTTTATAATGGGGATTTTGGGCTGTATTTTTGGACTAAGGATTTGTGGCAGCCTGAGGGTGGCCCTTTTAGTCGCCAGGCGATCCACAGGTTTGTGGAATTACTGGCGAAGAGCGGGGTAGACACTTTTCTGCTCAATCCTAATACCCAGGTTGCCTGGTATCCGAGTAAGGTTGTTCCTACGATTATTGATGGGTATGTCTGGGGAGATGATGATTATCTGGGGGGCACGTGGGGACCGGATATACTTGACCCATATCTCGATCTGATTGAATCGGGTGTGGATATTCTGGCTGAGACCATTGCGGCGTGCAGAGAGAACGGTATAAGCCCATGGGTGTCCATGCGGATGAACGATATGCACTGGGGGACTCAGATTGAATGCAAAGCGAACTCTCCACTCCTCTCTGACCCCGACTGCCGGTTGAGCGGTAAGCCCTTTGATCCCAATAACCAGCCATATATATACTGGCAGGCTCTGAATTATGAGAACTCCAGAGTCCGAGAATATATGCTGGGTATGATCCGGGAGCTGGTTCTGGACTATGACTTTGAGGGCCTGGAACTGGACTGGATGCGAAACCCGAACTGCTGCGAACCAGTTGCATCGCAGGAGACTATTGATTCAATCACCAATTGGCACTCCGAAATTCGCTCCATTACTAACAATAAGTGTGACTATCCGCTTGGAATCAGATGCCCGGTCAACTACGGGCTTTTTCGAAGGATTGGTATTGATGTAAAGGAGATGGTTTTTCAGGAGATTCTTGATTTTGTATGCCCTACTAATTTTATGCAGACGACCTGGGATGCTCCTCACGACAGGCTGCGCAGTGAGTTTGGTGATAAGGTAACAATTTATGGCGTCAGTGAACTGATGATAAACTCTCTGCCTGGATATTGTCCTGCGACTGGTGTGTCGGAGGAGCGCAATGTCTGCTCTCATCCTGCTGCTATTCGTGGAAATACGGCAGGTAAGTTGGTCATGGAAGCGGACGGGATCGAGCAATACAATTTTTACTGGACACACAGCCTGGAGAATTATACTGCTCTGGAGAAATTGTGTGATCTTGATTACTTGAGGGGGCAGGAGAAGCATTACGCGATATCCTCACTCGGACACCCTTGCCACTATTATCCGTATGATATTGTTGAGCCATTACCTCGAAATATGCTGCCTGGTTCAAGGGATAGTTTCACGCTGGCCATGTGTGCAGAACCTGTGGATTCTGATCTCGAATTGATTGTGCAGATAGTGGTGCGTGGGTGTGAGGAAGCGTCATGGCTTGGTGTGAGTTTCAACCAGTCATGGCCGGTATTCGAGTCTAATGTGTCAAAGGAATTGTTGTTCTCTAATGGACCATCGACTCACATTCCTCCCGATCACACAGCTTTCAATTTCAAGTTCAATGCTGCGGATATTCAGGATGGTTGGAATGACATAACCATATACCATTCAGAGTGCAGTCCACTTACTAAAGGGATAAACGTGGTTAGTATCGAACTTGCTGTCAAGACTATTTGAAGAATAGGCTTCAGACTTCGGGTTTCAGGCTTCAGGAAGGGACGGGTTGTGGGATTTCTGTTGAGTCTGCTTTTTTACGTAACAGTTCACTATTTGTGAGTAGATTTCTGTCCGTCCTTCGATACGCGCTTCGCGCTACTCAGGACGAACGGAAAGGGACCATCCTTCGATATGCACTTTGGCTTATTCAGGACGAATGAAAAGGGATCGGCCTGCGAAAGGGATATTAATATGAATTGCAATGTGCTGGTTTTGTTTTTGTTGGCGATGGTTGTATCGAGTGCGACAGTTGCAGAAGGGCAGACTCCGGTAATACTGACCCGGAGTGGTAAACCTGCATCGACAATTGTGCTGGCTGTAAAACCTACACGTGCAGCTCAATTAGCGGCGTTTGAGGTGCAACACCATATATGTCTGATATCCGGTGCAACGGTTCCGATTGTTACTGAAGGTAGTACTATAAAGGGGCAGGCGATATATGTTGGGGATACTTATGCTGCTCGCAAAGCCGGATTGGCAGGTACTGGATTTAAGGCACAGGAGTATGCAGTCAAGTTTGTGGAGGATGGGATTATTCTTGCTGGTAAGGATGCCAAGAGCTACGAGACGGTTACTTATGACGCGGCACATTCGTCATACAGTGGTTTGCCCGGGTATTGGGAAGAGCAGGGGACACTGCATGCGGCCTATGATTTCCTGGAGCAGTTTTGCGGAGTCCAGTGGTTGAATCAGACTGATTTTGGGACTAAGATACCTAAATCCAGCACATTGAAGGTTAAGCCGCGCGATATCCGCCGGATGCCATCGTTTCAGTTCAGGGATGCGATGGGTGCAATCGGCGATTCTATTATGCAGTATGATGCCTACACAACATTCTGGCCTGATAATTCCTTAGAGTTTAAAGCCTGGCAGCAGGCAGCATATGCGGATATGGGAACGCGCGGAGCACAGGCGAACCTTTATCTGCTGAGGATGCGCAATGGTGGGAAGATGCAGCGCTGCAACCATTCGTTGTATGGATACTATGCGCGGTTCTGGACCAATCCTGAGACACGCAGGCCTGAGTTGTTTGCAAAAGGTTATGACGGGGAGCCTCCGCAGCTCTGTTATACAAGCCGTGAGCTTATAAAGCAAGTGGCGGAGGATGCTGCTAAATATTACGATACCGGAGATTCACAGGGGATTTTCTGGAATCCTCGTCCTCCGAACTGGTTCCCTGTGGAGCCTATGGATAATGGCAGTTTCTGTAAATGCGACAATTGCCAGGCACTGCTTGCTAAAGATGAAAAAGATAATAAGGACTTCTCTAACGGGATGCACAGCGATTATTTCTTTAGCTTTGTCAACGAAGTGGCGAAAGAACTCCACAAGACCCATCCAAACTGCAACATTGTGACCCTGGCATATGCAAGCCATGCAAAACCGCCAAGCAAGATTAAGCTTGATCCCAGCGTTGCTGTGCAGTTTTGCTTTGCAACTAACCGGGAAGGTGTTCACAGCAAGAGCTATGATCGTGAGATCGAACTGCTGAGACAATGGACAAAAGACGGCAGCAGTCGTCCGATGTATCTGTGGCTGTATGATACATTCCCTCTGGAATCTGCCCGCAATGCCAACCTGCACTGCTGGCCGGGGGCGTTTGCACATACTATTGGGGAACAGATGCGGTTATTCAAGAAACTGGGTGTGCTGGGTATGTTCCACTGCGGATATGGCCAGGATGTCGAAGCGTATGTGACATTCAAAATGATGAACGATTCCAGCTTGAGTGTGGATGCATTGCTGAATGATTATTTCAATGGGATATATGGAGCAGCGGCCAAGCCTATGAAGACATTCTATCTGGAGACGGAGAAAAGTTTCAAAGGCAAAGCACCTCAGTATACGGAACAGCGGATGGCACAGCTGGCGGAACTGGTTAGAAAAGCTGATAGTTTAGCTAAGACCGATGCTGAGAAGCGGAATCTGGAGCAGTTCAAGCTGAATACCTGGGCTTATATGCAGGAGGGTATGAAGCAGAGGCAGATGATAAACCAGAGCCCGGTGCCATCTATCACTGTTCCTCGTGTCTCTGATGCCGGAGGTGACGGAGCAAAAGTCAGCTGGGATAAAGCAATTACTCTGCCGGGGACGTGGTATCAGAATAACAGCCATCTGCCTGCTTTGCGGAAGGTATCCGGTCGTGTAGCACATGACGGTAAATATCTATATCTGGAATTGGTTGACGTTTGTGATACAGCAAGCTTGAAGTCTTCATCGATGGTGTTCCCGTTTGATGACTGGGAGGTGTTTGTGGCATCTCAGCAGGGACTGCCATACCGCCAGTATGCAGTTAATCCGGATGGCGTAGTTGTGGGACTATCTCACGGTGAAGTCAGCTTCAGAATGAACGTGCCGATGGACCAGGTGCCATTAACTGTGAGTAGTGATAAGTCTGCTGTGGACCGGTGGGTGACACGGTTGGTATGGCCTCTTGATAAGATAGTCCCTGAAGGCGTCAAACCTGGCGGGAAGTTCTATATGAACATACTGAGAGTCTGGAAACTGCCAGGCCAGGGAGTTCCGGTGGGTGCTGGTATAGAGACCTGGGGACCGTTTACCAAGGTGCATGATATGTCCCGCGCTCCTGCGTTGACTCTGGAGTAGTCTGCTTGTGAGAAACCAGATGCATTGTATGTTAGTTGGACTGCTTGTACTCTCCTGTGCTGCATATACAGAGAGTTTAGGATACACTGCGCCATCATCAGGCAATATACTTGCGAAGTATACCTTCGATGGACGGGTTGGTAAAGGGCAGAAAGTGAAGCGGACCGGCAGCGCGCGGTATCCCTATAATGGGGAAGATTATATTCCGAATCCTGCTGCGGGGGAGTTTGGGCCTGTGTTGCAAAATCCTGGTGGTGGGGGAGAGCAGCTGGCTTACTATCGCTCCTACTACAACAATGCTGCCACGGATATGGCTGATGGAAGACAGACACTAGAGATGGAAGTACACCATTCGTGGTGTCTGGACTCATATTGCACTCGCAATGTGGATACCGTGATGCCTGCGAGTGGTTCGTTTACCTGGGAGTTGGTAGTGAGGATTGATGCGTTTGATGGCAGCGACCACTGCGGAATGCTTCTGGATAACAGCAAAGGCGCTGGGCGGTATCCGAACTGGCCGGGCGAATACGGAAACAGCTCTGTTATTACACGTCTGTGGATGGGACCGGTCAAAGACGGGGTATTTCCACTACAGTTTACGGTGCCTTTGGATGAGCATGGACGGGCTGTAACTATTTCATCGGATATAACGATTGGAAAGTGGTATCACATTGCTGCGGTTTATGACGACACAGTGCACAAGTCTCGTTTATATATCAATGACAAGCTGTCAGCGGAGGGGGATGTTATCTCTTGCAGCAACAGGGCGACGGGATTTGGCATTGGCTGGTATGGACCGGAAGTCTTTCGGGTTGATCATCCCAACCGGCTGCAGAAAGCACTGTTTGATGCGATTGCCATGACTAGCGATGTACGAGGGCCGGGGGCGTTTTTGCTGGGACTCTCAAAATGAACCGCTAAAGACGCGAAACACGCGAAAAGGATGGGTTTTGATTGTGTCCTTTGGGCGATGTTATGGACTGCCGCGCAATCCATTCATGCTTCGACTACCTCGAACACCACGTGGTAAGCGTTAACTTTGATTCGCTCAGCACGAACGGATTGCGCTTAGTATGAATGAACTTAGCAGACATGGATGTCCGGGGAAACTTGTCAAGGTCATGGATGCCCTTGACCAACAGGGACACATATTCTCACGCTCATCCCTGCTGACTTCGTTAAGTATTCCTGCATTATTACAGTGACTCCACAAGATATCCTCCATCAATGACCTCAGCTTGTTCCAATGACAATGATGCTCATTTAAGAATCGCGGGTTAGTAGTTCGTAGATTCTATTGATATCGTTGGCTTTGAAGTAGTGATCATAGAGAGAATCTATTATTTTTGCCAGGGGTTTTATTTGAGTCCTGGGCATTGCCTCCAGTAGTTGCATTCCTACATCCTGAACAGGCTGCAGATTGGCTTTGTTGCGGTATAGAGCCAGCGATGCGGCTACTACTGCGGCGTACTCTTTGTCATCTGCATTAAGGATTGCCTTTTTAGCTTGTTCGATTTGCTCACCGGATGGTTTCTTTTCGTTTGCCATGCTACCCAGGAGCTGAATGGTTATCTCTGCGTCTTTTAGCGATTCCGAAGTTGGTTTGTTTTCAAGTTTTCGAGTGTTTTCAAAGAGTGTCCGGTATTCACGCCAGTCTTCAGTTCTGGTAAATGCTTGTTTTAGCTTTGGGACGGCATCTTTCCATTCGAATTGGACGCAGATATTGCTGATTTGACTGACATACTTGCCTCGCTGCAGCAGTTCCATATATTGTAGTTTTGCTGCTTTTTTATATGGGGGGCTAATTAATGTGTATAGTGCCCGATCGGCAATATTTTTGTTGTCGGATTTACAGAGTGAAACCAGCAGTTTTGTTGCATCATTTCCGGGTATTTTGGAGAGCACATATATCTGTCTTTCAAGGTTGTCTGATGGATGCTCTCTGATGGCTCTTTTTATGTAAGGAAAAGCTTTTTCACCGGCGGACTGCAGGGCTACTGATGCATAGCTGGCAGTATAGTTGTGCGTGTCATTAATAGTCAGGGAATCAGTCAACATCTGTAAACGGTCATCTCCACCGGTCAATCCCAGTCTTATTCTAGTGGGATCCTGGAACATAATCGGAGCCTTAGCAAACCAGTGATAGCCACGACCCTCTCCCATATCTACTGTTTGAGCATAACAGTATTGCTGTAGATCAAGCCATGGTATCCTGCTTTTATCGATTTTGTGTTTGATTTCAGAAACCGGAATCAGAACAAGATCAACATACACGTATCCATATGTGATATATGTGCGCTCCATTTGTATGGAGCTTCTCTGCTGTGGCATATTGCTCATATCCGGGAGCTTAACAGGTGATTTGAGCACAATACGATATCCTTTATAACCATTTACATTCACACTTGGCTTCTCATCACACTGGAAGAGACTCCAGTCAGTGGAAAATGTCTGGTATGTTGGGAATATGCCTTTAGCTGTTGGTCTGGCTGAGAGTGCGCTTATGATTATATTGGATTCATCTGATCCCTGTGCGGTGTTGTTGTCATACAGGACAGTTGAGAGTCCGATTAATGCTAGAGCTGACAGTATGATGTAAATGTTGATATGTTTAATCATTGCAGGCCTCTTTTATTCAATCAAGGTATGTAACTCATTAGTAGACGAGATATTTGCTTGAATGTTCCTGGTATATGTATTTATTATCTGCTTCTTTGTTATGATGATAATTGTGACTGTTCAGTATCTGTGAGTAAATCTCCGTTCATCCTTCGATACGTGCTTCGCGCTACTCAGGACGAACGGAAATTTGCTGAATTTAACAGAAAACAAAACAGTTGCAAATAGTTCCGATCCTTCTTGAATCTGCTGTTTAGTGGTATTATATCTCTGGCTCTATATTGAGGAGTTTTGGGATGAGATTGTTGTTGTTGGTCTGTTTGATTATTTGTTGCTTGGGGGTTAGTGTGGCTGCTGATAATTCGCTTGTTTTGTGGTATGGGAAACCGGCTGATGACTGGGAGACTCAGGCTCTGCCTGTTGGGAATGGCCGGATCGGGTGTATGGTGTTTGGCGGGGTGCCTGTTGAGCATATCCAGTTCAATGACATCAGTCTGTGGAGCGGAAATGAGACTGATACCGGTAACTATGAGAATTTCGGGGATGTGTTTATTGAACTCAGCAAGAGCAAGTATGAAGACTACCGCAGGCAGCTGGACATAAGCCGGGCTGTGCAGCAGGTCAGTTACAGGTCAAACGGGATTACTTATAAACGAGAGTATTTTTGCAGTGCACCGGCACAGGTTATTGTAGGAAGATTTACTGCCAGTAAACGCGGGGCATATTCGGGTGTTATCCGGCTTAAGGATGCACATACGGGGTCTGTGACTTCTGAATCAAACCGTATTGTGCAGAGAGGTGTGCTGGACAATGGGCTGAAATATGAATCTCAGCTGTTTGTTAAGTATGACGGCGGGAGTGTGAAGAGCAGCGGTGCTAATCTTGAACTGGTGAACGTCAACAGTTTTACTATTTATCTGGCTGCCCGGACGGACTATCTGCAGGACTATGACAAAGGCTGGCGCGGAGCTGACCCGGCTGAGGGAGTTGCAAAGGATATTGATTCGGCTGTGAAAGCCAGATATACTTCACTGCTGGCTTCTCATGTAAAGGACTACCGGAAACTGTTTGCCAGGACCAGCCTTGATGTGGGATCGAGCAATGCGGAGGAGATGCCAACTGATCAGAGGTTGGAGAAGTATACCGGCGGTGCGATTGATCCGGGGCTAGAGAGTTTGTTCTTTCAGTATGGCCGGTATCTGCTCATTAGTTCATCCAGACCGGGATCCCTTCCGGCTAACCTGCAGGGACTTTGGAACAACAGCAATACTCCCCCCTGGCGGAGCGACTATCATTCTAATATCAACATCCAGATGAACTACTGGCCTGCAGAGGTAGCGAACCTCTCGGAGTGCCATGTGCCTTTTATAGACTATGTTGAGAGCCTGCGCAAGATCCGGACCCTGGCAACTAGAGCCCATTTTGGTGATGTCAGGGGTTGGACTGTGCAGACTGAGAACAACATATATGGGGCTTCGGGATGGGAATGGAATACAACCGGCAGTGCGTGGTATTCCAGGCACCTCTGGGAGCATTATGCATTTACGGGGGATGTGAAATATCTGCGCAGTGTGGCTTATCCTGTGCTCAAGGAAGTCTGTGAGTTCTGGGAGGACAGGTTGAAAACTCTCCCAGACGGCACGCTGGTTGCTCCTGATGGGTTCTCTCCTGAGCAAGGGCCCCGTGAAGATGGCGTCTCTTATGATCAGGAGATTATATGGGACCTGTTCTCTAACTATATACAGGCAGCTGAGGTATTGGGGATTGATAAGGATTACCGGGCAAAGGTGATACAGATGCGATCACACCTGCTGGTTCCAAAGATCGGTAAGTGGGGACAGCTGCAGGAGTGGATGGTTGACAGGGATGACCCGAAAAACAATCACAGGCATGTCTCTCATCTGTATGGTCTGTATCCTGGCTACCAGATATCTCCCAATACTACACCTGAGCTTGTAAAGGCTGCAAAGATATCCCTTACGGCCCGGGGTGACAGCGGAACCGGTTGGAGCAAGTCCTGGAAGATTGCATTCTGGGCACGGCTGCTTGATGGAAACCATGCTTATAAGATGCTCCGGAGCCAGTTGACCCTGGTTGATAATACTGAAATGAACTATGTGGATAAGGGCGGGGTCTATGCCAATCTTTTCGATGCCCATCCTCCTTTTCAGATAGACGGCAACTTCGGGACAACTGCTGCAATAGCTGAAATGCTGGTGCAGAGTCATGCTGGCAGTATTCAACTGCTTCCTGCTCTTCCTGATGCCTGGAAAACGGGGTCGGTGAAAGGACTATGTGCCAGGGACGGGTTCGAGGTTGATATCAGATGGAAGAATGGACAGCTGTCAAGTGCGGTGATACGCTCAAAGCTTGGAACTGCATGCAAAATCCAGTATGGGAATAAGAGCGTGGTGTTTGATACTGTTAAGGGGAAGAGCGTTCGTCTCAATGGACAATTTACAATTGATAATTGACAATGGGAGTGTCACGCGGAAACGCGGATGACGCGGAGAAGTGAAGAGAGCAATTGATAATTGACAATGGGGAATTGAGGGAAATTATAATGAACGGGATTGTTTTGGTTCTGGTGGTGGTCGGGGTTTTGCTGCCGGGTTTGTGTTTGGGGCAGGGGAAGATGAGCGACGCTGACCGGGCGTTGTGGGTGGATATTAAGGTTGATATGCCTAAGCAGGCTGTGAAAAGGCTGACTGATAAATATCCGCTATCTGACCAGTTGAATGTTGGTAAGTGGAAGAAATATTCCCCGATGAGCGATGAGTTCAAGGGTAAGAAGTTGGATGAGAAGAAATGGTTTCCGGTAAATCCTACATGGAAGGGAAGACAGCCTGCCTGGTTTGACCCTGAGAATGTAGTAGTGAAGGACGGCAGTCTGCAGTTAACTATGCGCAAAGCAGAGCCTGCTGCTATGCCTAAGAATGAGGGTTATAATACATACACTTCGGCTGCAGTTCAGAGCAAAGAGACTACTCTTTATGGCTACTATGAAGTGCGTGCTAAACCAATGAATTCGGCTGGATCGAGTGCATTCTGGTTTTATAAGGGTGATCCGGACCGTTGGACGGAGATTGATGTCTTTGAAATAGGCGGCAAGGCTGCTGGATTTGAGCGCAAGATGCATATAACAGTGCATGTAATGAGAACTCTCGAATATGACCAGCACCAGAGTGTTGGCAGTGCATATGAAGCGCCATTTAATCTGGCAGATGATTTCCATGTGTATGGTCTGGAGTGGAATGAGAAGGAACTCAAGTTCTACTTTGATGGTATGCTGGTCCGCAAAGGGCCCAACACTCACTGGACCCAGCCATTGACACTTAACTTTGACAGTGAGACTATGCCTGACTGGTTTGGTCTGCCTAAAGATGAGGATCTACCCTCTACATACTATGTTGATTATATAAGAGCTTGGAAAGCGAAAGGATGAATTATATGCTGAAGAGTAAAATTTGGGCCTGGGCTCACACAGTAGACGGTCATTTTGGGTCATACACGATTGATGTGCATTCCACAGCTACCCCTATGCAGGGAGCGGAGCTGTTTCATGCGGCAAATGTCCTGATGGTTATGCCTCCATCCGAAGAAGAGGCTGCTGCAGTGGCAGGACTGGATAACGTTATCTGGTCTATTACTGCTAAAGAGAACTTCGATTTTTCGGAGACTCTGGATGCTGTTAAGGCGCTGGCTCGAAAGTATCCGAATATAAAGGGTGTGATTATAGATGACCTGACTTCCCAGGAAATCAGCAAGGGTATGACACCAGAGGACTTGGCTAAAGTGCGGGATCAGGTTAAGTCCGGAGATGTGCCTCTTGACTTGTGGGGTGTGCTCTACACTATGAACTTTAGTATCCCACGGATTGAAGAGTATATGGCTCTGCTGGATGGGGTTACGTTCTGGACCTGGGATTCCAAGGACCTGGTGAACCTGGAGAAAGATTTCACCAAGGCAGAAGAGATTGTAAATGGCAAGCCGATGATGCTTGGGGTATACATCTATGACTTTGGCGGGATACAGGAGATGCCTATGGAACCTATGAAATACCAGTGTGAGATAGCTCTCAGATGGCTGCAGGAAGGCCGGGTACCGGGGATTATTATGCTGGCGACCTGTAATTCCGATCTACCCTACGAAGCAGTGAAATATGCTAATGAGTGGACTGGTGAGATTTCTATACTGCCGGGATAAGGCTTGAAGGAATATGATGCCCGGTTCTGAATGAACCGGGCATCATAAACACGTTAGTGAAAGGTGAATATAGTGCGAAAAAGTTTTGATGTAGGTAATCCGGGGTATATAGTATCTAGGTAAGCGTGTGTTAGTTAAGTAGTATTTGTGTATTGCATATTGTAAGTGTTAAAAAGAAGTAGGCGATGAGCCTTGTCCTCTGTAATCATCTGGTCACCACCACGTTTTGTCATTATCGACATTGATTGCACCGATCCAGCCATTGTCTGAAATGCAGCAACACTAATCCGTATTCTTCACCAAGCTTTTCTTTTGGCCGACAGTAGGGACAAAAGCTGAGTCAATTGTGAATAATGCGAGCTAATCCTTAATTTATAACGCGTTCTAATAGAAGATAACAGTTAATCACAGGCGTCTTACTTGCAGGTGAACTGGAGTTTTGCGAGGTAGAGATATGCTTAGGATTAAGAAGTGGAATGTTGCTGCAATATTGTGTCTTTCGCTTGTATCAACACAGGCGTGGAGTGCAATAAATATTAATGCCGGTATGTTGCTCAAAGGTGCTGCGATTGGATATGCAGTCAAGCAAACTGGTAAACAATTGAATCAGTTCATCAATACAATAACTCTTCGGAACCACATGCAGACCAAGATGGCTACCAAAGTAGTGCCAATTATGAGTGTTGGTGAAAAAGGTTATATTGGTGGCGCTCAGGTTTCCGGACCAGCAGTTTCGATCAAAAAAGTGCAGGCTGTGTTCCAGTATGAAAAGAACCTCAGTAATAACAACTATAGGGTAAAAGTCCTCGTTCCAAGTGCCAGTCTGAACCCATTGGCTCTATCCCGCGTTCCTAAAACAGGTGTTACAGCTATTATTGATGTTTCTCTTGACGGAAGTCTCAAAAATGGCACTATAGGCACCGGAATTAATATTGGTGATGCTGCAAAGGCTGCAGCTTTGCTTGTATTGATCCATAATGTCGGACCAACTATCAACAAGGGTATCAATTTCCTGACTTTGAATAAAGGACAGGCAACTAAGTTCGTTCCATGGGGCAGCATTGGTGACAAGACTTACTTTGGCGGCGCTCAGGTATCTGCTTCTGCTTCTACTATTAACTCAGTTAAAGCGGTCTGGCAATATGACGGATTATTCGGAAATGGCGCTTTCAGAGTCAAGGTTATGGTCCCTACCAATAATACCAACCCTCTGAAACTGAAAAGAGTAGACGGAGCTGGAGTTACTGCTGTAGTTGATATGGCTTTGTCTCCTCAGAAGGTCCCGGTAGTCAACAAGACTCCGATCCGTAATTACAGATCAACTAATGCTACCAATTATGGCACTGCTGCAAATCCTGTATATAGAACTACATCCGGCACTTATGTTGATAAGTATGGAAACATAGTCGATAAGAACGGAAATATCATTACCCGTAAAGACAATGGCAAACATTTGGGCTGGACTAAAGGTGTGGGCAACCAACGTAAGAATGAGCAGGGTGACCAGAATGACCAGGGCAACGGCCGTGGAAATGGTCACGGTAATGGCCACGGCAAAGGCAATGGCCACGGAAGAGACTGATCATAATTAACATCAATGGTTAATGGTAACAGGCCAGTTTGGTGAGAAACTAAAGTCCATTCATACTTCGATACGCGCTTTGCGCTACTCAGCATGAACGGACTTTAGGTCAGTTCACAGTAGACTGAACTCATTTAGTTAATGTGAAATCACTAAACCATAGTATAGACAGAGCATAATTGAATTGATCCTGAATCAAGTTCAGGATGACGTGATTCTCATAATATTGAACTGTTACAAAAAATGGTCAGGTTAATATACAAACGCAATAGCCAGGATTAGCTCATTTAACATGAGATTATTGCCTGGTTATTGCGTTTTGTGCTATTTCACTCGTACCGCAGGTTTGGACGAACGCATCATAATACTAATGACTATGAAAATGCTCATCAGACTCTTCCCTCATCCACTTTTGTCCATACTTCGACTCCCCCGAACACTTCGTGACAAACGTTACTTTTGGTTCGCTCAGCACGAACGGAAGTGGATGAATAGCATATTTAGATGCGTTTATCCTGTTAAACCGGTATAATCAAAGGCTTTCCGGGGGTGGATTGCAGCTTAATGCCATCTACGGTGACCTCGAATTGATCCTGGTTAGCTGATATGTCGAGTGTTCTGCCTCTCAGTTTCAGACCTGTCAGTTTCAGTTCAGGTGAGAAATCTGGAACGGATGGATTTACAGTGATTGTACCATCAGGGTCTACAGTAACCCCCAGCATTCCGAATATGATGCTCTGGGCTGCAGCTGCTGCTGATATGGTGTTCTGCAGCGGAGTGTCCTTGCGGTAATCCATATGATTGGCTACTATGGAATCTCCCCAATACGGCAGCCTTTCACCCCACCAGAGAATACGCTCTAGAATGTCTTCGGCAACTTCCGGGCGTCCAACTCTGTAGAGCTTTTCCATTATCATAGGGGGGAAGCCGGTGTAGTTGCCTCCACCACCATTATCTATGTCTATCTGGTCGAAGGATTCATCCTGCTTAGACATACTGTGGAGGCCATACTCAGACAGGAACTCCTCTTCATTCAGGTGGCTGATGAGGCCTTCCAGCTCTTCGGTATCCAGGGATCCTCCGGCTATCATTTTGTACATTTGAATGGTGTATCTTGTCTGCCTGCCGAAGTTTATGTCCAGATTATTGAACCATTTGATATCCGGATTCCACATCTTCTCTTTTACAAGCTGTTTGAGTTCTTCGGCTCTATCCAGCAGGTATCGGTATTCCTTTCCAGCGATTTTGCAGAGCTGGGCAGCTGCTTTGTAGTTGGCGCAGCGTCTTCCATTGAGATCAGGCAGGAAGTTGTCATATCTGAATGATTTCCTGAGCTCAAGGTGGTTGTTGCCATTTCCATAGTCTATCAGAGCAACAGGACGGGTGATATCATCCCGGTATGTGGCATGCAGCAATACATGGTCGATGACAGACTTATCTGCGACCATTTCCTGCAGGAAGTCCTGATCTCCAGTAAACAATACATAGTAGTAAATCAAGTGAATGATCTTTTCCTGGTTGACCGGATACCAGGGGCCGAAGGGTTCACCCGTTACCGGGGTGAAAGCGAAGTGCTGGGTGATGTTTGATACCAGGAACTGCTTGATATGACTGCGGGTAGATGCGGGATCGTATATCGGAAACATCTCCCATATCTCCCCGAAGTCCCACAGATAGCTGCAGACACACCCTCCGATCATACCACCAGTTGAGTAATACGGGTTCAGGATCAGGTCGGGAATGTGCCACTGGTTTATTATCAGAGCGAGAACTGATCGGTTATACCATTTGACCAGTCTCTCATCTGATGCTTCCAGCTTTGGAATTCTGGTGAAGAGATCATCTACAATATCCGACCACTTTTGATCTGCTTCTAAGATTGTCCTGACAGCATCCAGTAAGAGAGAATTGCAGTCTTCCATTGCTTGAGCTTCTTTACCCAGAGCAAAGCCGATGTGTTTGGTAACGGTCTCTCCAGCTTGAACAATAAACTCACCTTCCCAGTGGCAGCAGTATCCCAGCCATTGAATGTTTTCTATATCGGTGCCCATTACTACGGCTCCGGCTTCGTTGCTTTTTACCAACCTGCTGCCATCGAATGTGTCGTTGGTCAATTGTTCACACTTGGGCCAGCCGAACTCCCAGAAGGACTCGTAGCCGAAACCGCCGCGGACAGTGAACTGAATGGGGACTTTTGCAGGCTGCGGGTTGGTATTGTGGATAGTAATAGCGAGGATTCCACTGCGTTTATCTGCAGGCAGGACTAATTTACTGGAGATCTCCAGGCCATTCAGTAAACCCTGGCGCTCTACTTTATAGGGGTGCCAGGTGTAGTCTGACATTGGGACTTTTTCACCACAGATCCTGCCTTCACAGATGAAATCCGTGCTTCCATAGGGTGGGGCATATAAGCCTCTGAATGAACATACATCCCTGTACAACACGTTGAGCGTCATTGCCCCGTTGATAATCCCGAAATGTGTCTCATCAAGCAGACTGCGCTTGCCATCTAGTGCGAAGATATCTGGATTCATTTGTATACCTCTTTTTAATTATCCGCAGATTTCGCAGATTTTCGCAGATTAGAGAAGTGAATTACTACCACGGAATACACGGAATACACGGAAAAAATAAGGTCAGGGTTTTATTTATTATTTGTTAGCTTGTTTTGCATACCAAAGTGAAATTCATAGTTCAGGTTATTCACTTCAGATCTTCCTTCTTCAGTGTATTCCGTATATTCCGTGGTCAGTCTTCCCTTCTGCGGGTGTTATTTTCCTGGATAGTGTAATGGAACCCTTGTTAAATTGGCGAATTCTGATAGTTCGGCGGTTACGTCACCTTCGCAGATCATCCAGTGGTGTCCGAGGCCGAGAGTTGCTACGTCTTCTATATAGGCTGCCATTGGGACATCCAGACAGACTTTAACAGGATTGCCGGGGAAGACCAGTTCTGTTGGAACTGCTTCTCCTGATACTACACCCATTCTATAGGTCCCCCTGCGGCCTACGATGTTTAGCAGTGTAACTCTGCCTGGTCTTCCGGGATATTGAACGGTGACTCCGATATCCATCAGCCTGCAGGAATCCAGTATTATATCTGATCTGCATCCAGCAAGGCAAAAAGCTCCCGAACCGCAGTGCGAGAAAACAGCGGAGTTGTCGGCTGGATCATCTGCCAGCAGGTCAGTGTTGTGAATCGGGCCGGCTGAGAACCAGGACAACAATCTCATAGCTAAAGCACTGTTTACATCACCTTCACAGGCTCCCACGATGTCTTCTTCAGCCAGCATAGCAATGGGAACACATACTCTGCCCATTAGCTTGGGATAGCACTGGATAGCGAAGGCTGAGATGTCTTCTTCGGTTATGAAATCCTTGAGAGCAAGGTAGTGTTTCATTGCAAGGATGCCTTCGGAATCAGGAACTCCAACAGAACCAGCAAGAGGACTTATACGTTTCCACAGGTCTTCGGCTTCTTCAGTGTCTGCTGAATGGACTTGTTCTTCCAGCCAGTCTAGCCCGCGTTCAACCAACCTGGGGCCAAACAGGGACCGGAGTTCCAGTTCATCCAGGGTAACTTCAGTCATTCCTGCGGTCCTGGCACCGATTCGACCTATTCGGGAGCTGCGGAGTTTCTTTCTTGCAGCGCATGCCTTTGCGTATGCTACAGTACGCTTGATTGCGTTGGGATCATCGAGTTCGCCATACACGAATTTGTAATCAATGCGGATTTCTTTAAGGACGCAGCAGAGCTGGTGTGTTCCACACAAGGATCCGGTATGCAGCCCCGGCACTCCCCATGTGATTACAGGGGTAGGGGATTCAATGGCAGCCAAGACGTCCTGGACCAGGTAGTCCTCGCACCAGGTTGCAGCTACTGCACATATGACGTCCACTCCGGCGAACGATGATCCAGCAGCCCTTGCAGCGCCGGGATTATCCACTAGAAATGTTCCCTGAACATCAACTCCCGCATTGCTCAGCATAGACTCTGCCTTGACCGACATCTCAACAGCCTTGTCAGCCCCAACCTCAAGCGGACTGCTGATAACTATAAGCCCGATGACAGGTTCCAGACCTAGAATTGTTTTATTAATCTCCACTGCACCCTCACACTGTTTTGCTACCGGATAGACTTCCATGTCTGTTGTGGATTTTCCTGCATGGAAGGGAGAGTAACCACGGAATACACGAATACACGGAAAATAACATAATGGTTAGTTTTGGAAAAGGCTAAAAAACATGTGTGGAAGATCTGTATAGTGACGTATAATATTAGCAGTAGGCAAAAATTTCTGAAGGTGTAGTAAATGGCGATTTCAACACGGCTTAAATATGCAAGGGAGCGTGCAGGTTTTACTCTTGCTAAAGTCAGGGAAATTACTGGTATTGTCGAGTCATCCGTTTCGGACTTTGAAAACGGTCATCGTGAGCCTAAACTCAGCCAATTGCAATCGTTGGCAAAGGCTTATAATAGATCCATTGAGTTTTTACTGAGTGATGACGAACTACCTATGGAGACCGTGCTGTGGTGTGAAAAGGTGGATGATCATGCGAGGATAGAAACTCAATTCCTGGAGTTCTGTGGTCACTACCACAATCTTGAGATATGGAATGATGCAGTTATCAATTTCCACTTGCCCATAGGTGTTGAGCTTTCAAAATCCTATGAATATAATGATGTGGAGATGCTTGCGAAGAGCATCAGGAATTGGCTGGGACTCGGTGATAGACCAGGGGTGGAACTACAGCGTGTTCTTGAGGAGGTGTGTGGGGTCAAGGTATTCTACAGGAACCTTCAACCAATGAACGCAACCGCGTCTATATACAGTGAAGATTCTGGAATGGCTGTCTTGATTAATGCGGAGAAACCAAGATGGCAACGCAATTACGATCTTGCTCATGGGCTGTTTCATTTGTTGACCTGGCGAACATTCAATGCAACCAGCACTGCCGAACAGGAGACGCTCGCGAATATTTTTGCAGACTGCTTGCTAATGCCTGCTGAAGCGTTTTGTGCTGCAGTGAAACTCAGTAATGGCTCGGTAAACATGCCTATTAACATCTACTTTGAAGTCGCACGTCAATTTGATGTGCCAGTCGATGTTGTTGTAAGGCGTTGGTATAGTCTTAAATATGCAGACTGTATTGATAACGGTCAGATTGATGTTGTGATACAGGAAATAAGGCGTATGTCGGGGATTCTTGAGCAACGTGAGGACAACAGACCCTCAAAATGGCCTGATAGATATAGAGCACTTGCCATTGAAGCTCTCAGGAATGGACGGATTTCAACAGGCCGTTTTGCACAGTATTTGGATATAAGTAGAAGAACAGCAATGGAATATGTGGCAATGGAGGACGGTGAAAGTGAAGAAGCTCAAGCTGCTATTGCTTGATGCTAATGTAGTTATTACTTTACATGAATTGGGTTTGTGGGACAAGGTCGCCGACCGATGTGATCTACATATTGCTGGGACTGTGATTGATCATGAAGCCCTGTTCTTTCGCAATAAATCCGGTGATAGACAACCAATTGATTTGTCCCATGAAGTTACTTCTGGCAAAATTACTCGTTTTGATCTGGATGCATCCCAGATAAGCGTTTTCAGGGGTCGGTTTCGCCCCGGATATTTTGATGTTCTTGATCCCGGTGAATCAGAGTCATTGGCATATTTATTGATTTCCAAGCTGGAGTTCAATATATGTTCAGGTGACAAAATAGTATATCGAGTTCTAGGCGCACTTTTAATGAGTGACCGTGGTGTTTCACTGGAAGAAATATTACATATGATTGGTGAATCCCGACAAGTCAGCCATGAATATACAAAAACCTACCGTGAACACTGGTCCAATGCCGGATTCCGTGACGGAATCCAGGGAATGGCCTAAATCATACACGCATTCATTTTAATACAAACACCCCATTACCGGCTGTTCCGGCGTATATTCTACTGGGCAGGTGTGGGTCTATAGTCAGGGTGGTGATGTTGCGGTTGGTTAGGGGTGGGGTGTTTAGATTTTGCCAGATTTTGCCTCCATCATTTGAATAGGTTACACCGGAGCCTAGGGCTTCGTCGTGGTAGGGATGGTCGTTGCCTCCTGCATAGACTATGTCTGCATTGTTCTGGTTGACTGCAATGGACTGGATGAATTTGTCTTTGAGGACCTGCTGCCAGGTGGCACCACAATCGTTTGATGCAAATACTCCACCGGGGTAGGGTTTACCATCAATTGATTCTTCACGGCTGGAGACATATATACGATTTGGATTAGATTTACTGACTGCCATAGCTGTTGCGTTTGACCAGTGGAAATCTACTGATATTCGCTGCCAGGATTTGCCCTGGTCTGGACTTTGATATACGCCTCCACCTGTATTTGCTGGACCGGAGATTAAGGTCAGCAGTGTGTTCGGGTCATTCGGGTCTTGAAACAGACCGCGGATTCCCTTGTTTGGAAGGTTATTGCTGCAGGATTGCCAGGTGGTTCCATTGTCTTTTGAGTAGTATATTCCTGAGCCTTCTACGCTGACGTAGATTCTTCTGGCGTTTTGGGGACTATTGGGGTCTACTATTATGAAGCGAGTCTGTCCGTCCGGCAGGCCGGTATCTGGTTTGCCTATTACCTGCCAGGTGAATCCGCCATCAGTGGATTTGCATATATCGCCGTGGTTGGAGGCCCATTCGCCTGTGCCTGCGTAGATGACATTTGGATCATCCGGGTCGAATGCAAGTGTGAATGTGTTTCCCCGATTGACCATGCCTTCTACGGTCTGGGTGAATGAGGAACCTCCATCGAACGACTGAAGCAGACCTATGTCGAAGTAGCAGGCGTAGATTCGTTTGGGGTCGCGGGGGTGAACTACTACTTGATTGAGGCACGTTACCTCCATGCCGTTGGTTTTCCACCATCCTCTGGGTGAGTCTGGGGCTGCAGCGGGCTTGGGGACAGAACGAGTATAGGCAGCCTGCCAGTTTTCTCCGGAATCGGTGGTTTTAAAGACATGTCCGCTGGTTGAGAAATACAGATTCGAAGGGTTACGCGGGTCTATTGCCAGTGCCATTACAGAGGGGCCCCACATAGTGATCCAACCATACTTCATTTTAGGGCTGGATGAATCTGTAACTATCTTCCATGAAACTCCGCCGTCGTTTGAACGGTAAATTCCGGCAGAGACCCAGGAACAATCACCTGCGAAGACTACATTCGGATTTTTAGGATCCACGGCAAGGTGGTCTATGTTGGAGGTCATTTCGTTGGGTTCGTTTGGCTGACCAACGCGTGCCCCAAGTCCACTGTTGCGCGGTGTCCAGGTGTTTCCACCATCATCTGATCGGAATACCCCTCCCTGGCGTGGCTGCTGGCCTGGTGGGCATTCGAAGCTCACATACATGGTCTCAGGATGGCTGGAGCAAAGGACGATACGACGGGCTTTTGTATTGGGCAGTCCCTTGTCCAAGTGGATCCAGGTGCATCCGGAGTCATTGCTGCGATATAAGCCGTGGTCAGTTGCAGCGAAGATTCGTTTGCTGCTGTGTGGATTTACTGCCAGGTCACTGATTATTGCGGAAGAATCCATACCAGCACCGCCCGGGTTAACAAGCTTCCAGTGTGCTCCGGAATCCTCGGTGCGGTAGATTGCACCCTTGCCTCCATCGTTCCACCTTGGACGTCCTATTCCAGCATATAATATGTTCGGGTGCTGTGGATCGATGGTAAGGACTCCGATGGGTGCGCTGAAGCTGTACATCTGGGGTGACGGGAATCCATTGCGGAGCCATATCCATGACTTTCCTCCGTCGGTGGATTTGTGGACTCCTCCCTGTGTTCCGATGTAGATGACATTAGGGTTTGAAGGGTGGGGGACGATGACTTCGACATAGTAGTCATGGAGGCCTGTGTTGTATATCTTCCACGTGACTCCGGCATCTGTAGAGCGGTAGAATCCACCGACATCGCAGCCGGCATATATCATTTTTGAGTTTACCGGACTGACAACGATAGATGGAACCCATCCACCTCCGCCGGGACCTATATTGTGCCAGGTGGGTGCGGCATAAGATGGTATAGCTAATAACAGCAACAATGATGTAGTAACAATGTGCAGGTGGTTGATGATTGCTTTATGTCTGGTCATTTATTGACCCTCATTTCAGATTATTCAATGCATTAATGATACTTTACTTTGGTTTAGATTGCACCTGCATGACATTGTGAAAACAATTATCCGCAGATTTCGCAGATTTACGCAGATTAGGGAAGGGACATGAATCCTTCGAAATGCGATATTGAAAGTATCGTATTTGTCTTGTGTGCGCCCGGCAGGGCGCTGCGACTAGGGGGTGAAAGTCCTACTGTGGACCTTGGTGACAGGAACCACTAGCGGAACCGCAAGGGCATCATCGCGAGATGGTGTCTGGAGGAAGCGG
>Ga0118677_10000475_pt1 | contig 88159 bp, 63 predicted proteins | sample AliMusrvi5mmetaG_FD_86154 | JGI IMG/M metagenome (GOLD analysis project Ga0118677, IMG submission 86154)
TGGAACTCCAAATAATAAAAGCACAATTAATATTAGCCCAACCCAAGCAACAACTTATATTGTCACAGTTACAAATACTGAAGGGTGTACTGCATCAGATAAAGTTACTGTAACGGTTAATCCCAATCCTGTTGCAGATTTCACATTTGACAACAACAATCAATGTTCCGGCACAACAATTACTTTTACAAATCAAAGTTCTCCAACTACAGGGGTGTTTTACAAATGGAATTTTGGAGACAAAACAACAGATATAGCAAAAAGCCCCACCCACATTTATAATGCAATAGGAAACGGAACTTCAAATTTCAATGTAACACTATTAGATTCTACAAAATTTGGTTGTAAAAGTCAAAAAACATTAACTATTACAGTAAAACAAAAACCAGATACAAGTTTAATAAATAATAGTGTTGCTCTTGGAGATCTTCCATATACACATTGTTCAAGCGGAGGAACAAGTGTTTACTATCTACTAAAAACAAGAAATACTTCCACAACTAAACCAACAAATACAAATTATACAATAGATTGGGGTGATGGATCAAATGTATTTTCGACAACTACTTTTCCAAATGACACAGTATCACATGGCTATAAAATTATAGGAATCTTTACATTAACGTTGACAGTCAACGGTCAAAATCTATGCACATCAATCACAAAATATACAGTTTTTAATGGAAGCAACCCTGCTATTGGAATAGGAAATCCCGGATCAACTTCAGGCTGTTTACCTAGCACATACACCTTCCCAATCACCTATACCAATTCATTAGGTATACCTAATCCACCTGGAACAACATATTCAATTAATGTAAATGATGGTTCTGCTCCAACTATTTATACACAATCATATCCTCCACAATTACCTCCAGCAAACTATACTCACACATTTAATAAAGCCTCCTGTGGAGTGATGAGTATTAACGGAACAACATTTTATAATAATTCATTTCAAGTTGCAATTACTGCTCAAAACCCTTGTGGATCAACAAGTGCATCTGTAACCCCAATTAATATTTCTTCTGATCCAAAAGCCAATTTAATAGTTTATCCAGGATTAACAGGCTGTATAAATGCTCCTTATACTTTTCAAGATAGTACGATTGAAGGATGTTATGTCTATTCAAATTATACTACTTCGTCTTCTCACATGTTAAATTGGAGTATTAGTCCAACAACCGGATGGACAATAACATCAGGCAAATTAGGTGACACAAAACCTGATTTTTCAGATCCATATACATGGGGCAGCACTGTACTCGGTGTAAATTTTAATACTCCTGGACAGTATTTAATAACAGTTAAATCCGAAAATCCATGTGGCCCTTCAACTAAAACTAAAACCATATGTATTAACCCACTTCCAATTTCTAGTTTTACTATAAATAAAAATTCATTCTGTACACCCGACATAGTTGATTTCACCAATACTTCTAATACATTAACGCATTGCAAACCGGTTACATATTTATGGGAAGTTTTTTGCACAGCAGGAACTTGTTCTCCTGCTTGTTTAAATTTTTCTTTTTCAGGAGGAACAAACAAAAACTCGATTAATCCAAAAATTTCATTTACACAAACTGGTACATATACAGTTAGATTAACTGTTAATAATGGATGTACTCCTGTTTACTCTCAACAAACTATCACGGTTAAGAAAAAACCCGAACCAATTATGACAATTACACCATTGACAGTATGTTTGGGCAATAATATTAATGCAAGTTCAACTGCATCAAACTGTTTAGGAACAATATCTTCTTGGAATTGGACTTTCCAAAATGGAAACCCGACAAGTTCAACGGCTCAAAACCCAGGAAATACTTCATTTACAACAATTGGAACTAAAACTATTTCATTGAAAGTCTCCAATGAATGTGGAGACTCAATTATAACTAAAAATATTACTGTAAATCCTTTACCAATTATTACTCAAAAAAGCAATATAACTGTTTGTCCCGGAGATATAATAAATATTGGAAATTTTGTTAGTACACCAAACGGTGCTACGTTTACTTGGACAAATTCTAATCCAAATATTGGTTTATCATCAAGTAGTTCAGGAAACATAAGCACTTGGACAGCTCCGGACAATACAACTGGTTCAAATATCACAGGCACAATAACTGTAATACCAACTCTCAATAATTGTCAAGGGACATCTATGATATTTACAATTACCATTAAACCTAAACCTATTACAAATAGCATATCAAATCTTAATTTTTGTCCGGGAGATATTATTCCCACCCAAAATTTTTCAAGTAATCCTACAGGAGCAACTTTTACATGGACAAACTCCAACTCATCAATTGGTATTGGCACTAATGGATCTGCCAATATTTCATCATGGACTGCACCAAATAATTATAGTTCAACAAATATCACCGGGAATATAACTGTTACCCCAACCCTAAATAGTTGTGTTGGAAATCCAATGAATTATTCAATAAACATTTATCCTAAACCAATAATTAACACGATAAATAATATAAGTGTATGTCCAGGAAATACTATTGCAATTGGAAGTTTTTCAAGTACTCCTTTAGGGGCATCATTTATATGGACTAATAGTAATACAAATATTGGTCTTACAGCAAATGGAAACGGAAATATTTCAAGTTGGATTGCACCTGATAATACTTCAGGCACTGATATTACTGCCACTGTTTCAGTAGCTCCAACTTTAAATGGTTGTTCTGGAACACCTCAAACTTTTACAATTACACTTAAATCAAAACCTACTTTAAACACTATTAATAATCAAACTATCTGTTCAGGGCAAACAACAACAGCTATTAACATGAATAGCAATATATCAGGCTCCACTTATAACTGGATTACAAATATAAATGGATCTGTTAGTCCAAACCCTGGCAGTGGAAATACAAATACAATTCCTGCAACCATTTTTAACAACAATAATTCCACTGCTTCAATAATAACATACTCTGTAACTCCAATTGCAAATTCATGTAGTGGAAATCTAAAAACTTTCACAGTAACTATAAATCCTGCACCAACAGTTACAAATCCTAATCCAATTCAAAGTATCTGTTCTGGAGGAACAGCTTTCGCTTGGAATTTAACATCCAGTGTTTCCAACACAACTTTCATTTGGAATACAACTGCTCCTACAACACTTAATGGATATCTTTCAAATGGAGGAAGTTCCATCGGTTCACAAACAATAACAAATAATGGAAATACAATTGATACAGTTACATATACAATTACGCCCACAGGCCCAAGCAATTCAGGTTTCAATTGCGCTGGAGTAGTTGCTAAATTTAAAACAGCTGTTTATCCTATTCCTGTTGCCACAGCTTCACCTTCATCTCAAACAATTTGTTCTGGCAATGCAACAAATATTGCATTAACATCCAATGTAACAGCGGGAACAGGTACTTCATTTGCTTGGACAGTTAGTAGTAATTCAAACATTATAGGAGCAGCAAATGGGTCAGGAAATACAATTACTCAAATGCTCACTAATACTTCATCAAGCATACAAACTATTACATATACTATAACTCCAAAGGCAAATGGTTGTTCAGGCAGTCCAATAACAGTGACGATAACCGTAAATCCAAAACCTATTGTTTCTATAATTACAACACCAACAAATGCAACTATTTGTGATAATACATTGATTAATATTGATCTTTCTTCTACAACTACTTCAACTTCATTTGCATGGACTGTTAATTCTCCTACAGGTACATCAGGAGCTACAAATGGAAATGGGAATACTATAAATCAAACTCTTCGCAATACAACTTTTAATCTGCAAACTATTAATTATACAATTACTCCAACAGCAAATAATTGTGCAGGAAATCCTTTAACTGCTCCTGTTTATATTAAACCAACTCCTGATGCAATTGCAACTGTAAATCCTTCGTCAATCTGCACGGGAGATATTTCAAATATCTCAATTTCTTCAAGTGTTAGTGGAGCGTCATTTGCTTGGCTTCCTAATACAAACTCTAATATTACAGGACAAACGAATGGTGCTGGAACTACTATAGCACAAAAACTATTAAATAATACAACTACCGATCAAACATTAATTTATACAATTACTCCAACAGCTGCTGGATGTGTAGGTAGTGGAGTAACTGCAAATATTGTTGTAAAACCAAAACCAACAATTGATGCTGTTAGTAATCAAATGATTTGTGCAGGAAATCCAACAACTACAACTAATTTTGGAAGTAACATTAACGGCACTTCATTTAATTGGAATGTGTCGCTTTCAGGCAATATAACTCCTACACCAACTTCAGGAAGTGGATTGTCGCTGATCACAGCAACATTAAATAACAATGGAGTAACTCCTGGCATAGCTAATTATACAATCACGCCTACCTTGAATGGATGTAATGGAACCTCTACATCTTTTACTATTACAGTGAACCCTGCACCTTCTGTTACCAATACAAATCTGAATCAAAGTATATGTTCAGGCGGTTCTTCTACAGCATTGAATATTAATTCTAATATAAGCGGAACTACTTTTGAATGGAATGCTTCAGCACCAACTACTCTGAAAAATTATACGCCTTCCGGGTCAGGAAATATTCCTATACAAACCATATCAACAACTTCAAAAAATATTGATACGGTTATTTATACAATAACTCCAACTTTTTCAGGAACAAATTTCAATTGTCCTGGAGTAGTTGCAAAATTTAAAATAGCTGTTTATCCTATTCCTGTTGCCACAGCTTCACCTTCATCTCAAACAATTTGTTCTGGCAATGCAACAAATATTGCATTAACATCCAATGTAACAGCGGGAACAGGTACTTCATTTGCTTGGACAGTTAGTAGTAATTCAAACATTATAGGAGCAGCAAATGGGTCAGGAAATACAATTACTCAAATGCTCACTAATACTTCATCAAGCATACAAACTATTACATATACTATAACTCCAAAGGCAAATGGTTGTTCAGGCAGTCCAATAACAGTGACGATAACCGTAAATCCAAAACCTATTGTTTCTATAATTACAACACCAACAAATGCAACTATTTGTGATAATACATTGATTAATATTGATCTTTCTTCTACAACTACTTCAACTTCATTTGCATGGACTGTTAATTCTCCTACAGGTACATCAGGAGCTACAAATGGAAATGGGAATACTATAAATCAAACTCTTCGCAATACAACTTTTAATCTGCAAACTATTAATTATACAATTACTCCAACAGCAAATAATTGTGCGGGAAATCCTTTAACTGTTCCTGTTTATGTCAAACCAACTCCTGATGCAATTGCAACTGTAAATCCTTCGTCAATCTGCATGGGAGATATTTCAAATATCTCAATTTCTTCAAGTGTTAGTGGAGCGTCATTTGCTTGGATTCCTAATACAAACTCTAATATTACAGGACAAACGAATGGCACTGGAACTACAATAGCACAAAAACTATTAAATAATACAACTACCGATCAAACATTAATTTATACAATCACTCCAACGGCTGCCGGGTGTGTGGGTAGCGTAATAAACACAAGTATATTAGTGCATCCAAAACCTAAATTAACAAATAATTTTATTAATGACACTTTATGTTCTAACTCTACTTTAAATGGATTCCCATTAACATCAAATGTTGTTGGTTCTAATTTTTCATGGTATTATGTTTCAAATCCAGGTATAACTCCTACTTCAGGTAATGGAACTTCAAATTTAATTCCAAATATAACGTTTAATAATTCAACAACATCCTCTGTAAATACTTCTTTTATTTATAAAGTTTTTTATTCAGGATGTTCAGGTGATTCGAATAGTAGAATCATTGTTGTAAAACCCAGACCGAGCATAACAAATAACCCATTAACTCAAACAATTTGTTCAGAAAATATTACTTCCAAAATTACTTTAAATGCAAATATAGCAGGAACTACATTTACATGGACTTCAAGTTCTTTAAATGGTGTGACTGGTTTTGCAACAAGTGGCACATCAATTATTCCTTCACAAAGATTAACATATAATGGAAATGCACAAGGTATAGTTAATTATCAAATAACACCAAGTAACAATTCAACAAATTTAAGTTGTCCAGGCTCAAATATAAATTATGAAATACTTGTAAATCCAAAACCAACTGCTGCTTATACCTACACTCCGAGTGATGGTGGATCTCCACTAAATGTTACTTTTACCAATCAGTCTACTATACAACCTTTAAATAATATTTGGATATTCAGTAATCATTTGCCTAATCTAACGTCTCAAAATCCAATAGTTTCATTAACCAACACTGGAAACATTGATAGTATTTATAGAGTCACACTTATTGTCTCTACACCTCAAAACTGTGGCGATACTGTTTATCATGACATCACTGTTTTTCCTTTACCTAAAGTTGATTTTTCAGTCACAGATACTTGTTTTGGTTATAAAACTCAATTTAAAGATTTATCTAAAAATACCGGATCAGGCATTAACAATAATCGAAAATGGGATTTTGGCGATGGTTCTCCTATTTCAACAGATTTAAATCCTACTCATTTATACAATCAACCCGGGATTTATAAAATAATACTAACTGTCACCAATTCGAATAATGTTTCTGCTTCCAAAAATAAAAACGTAGTCGTTCACTCTTTACCAAAAGTTAATTTTGGACTTGACACATTAGCTTGTAAAGGCAGTTCTAACGTGCAGTTTCATGACTCTTCAACAATTCAAAATATACAAAATGATATTAATACAAATTGGAATTGGAATTTCGGAGATAGTCAATCATCAACTTTACAAAACCCTTCGCATATATATTTAAATACAGGATTTAAACAAATTAAATTAATTGTCTCAACCAATTTTGGATGTACCAGTTCAAAAGACACAACGATTCATATTATTCAAAAAGCTTTCCCTGATTTTATAATTCAACCTTATACAAAGTGTGCAGATACTTTAAAAATAAATTTCACGAATAATTCAATTGGTTATAACTTCAACAATAAATGGGATTTTGGAAATAAAAAAGATTCAAGCAAACTTATTACACCGCCTGCTATTACTTATTATCAAAGCGACACATCATTTAATAATTTTTATATTGTTTCTTTAAATGTCACTAACTTTTGTGGAGATAGTATTTTAAAAGATACAGTAAAATTTAATTCGTTTCCTATTGCAAATTTTGGAGTAGCAAAAAATGATAGTTGTTCTCCATTTCCTGTTCAAATGATTAATAAATCAAAGATTGCAGATAAATACACATGGTATTTTGATAAAGCTAATTTATCTGATTTATATACAACTTCAAAGCCAGACACAATAACACATATATACAAAACAGATACAGCAACAAAAGAATTTATAATTCGTCTAAAAGCAGAAAATCAATGTGGAATACGTTTTCACGAAGACACGATTACTGTTCAACCCAATACAATTAAATCCTTTTTTGAAATATCCAAATATGAAGTTTGTCCAGGAATTAAAATTGATTTTATAAATCATTCAACGGATCACGATCCAATTAGAAAATCTAAAATGACATATTTTTGGAATTTCGGAGACACTTTAAAATGGAGACAATTACAAAACAATACATCTCATATTTATCCTGATTCCAACGTTTATGTTACTTATACCGTACAATTAATTGCCGACAATACATGTTCGCGAGATACATCAAACCAAAAAATAATTGTAGATCCAAATCCAAATATTAATTTTTCTTTTGATGCAAATAATTCAAAATGTCAATATCAACCATTGCTTATTTCGAATCTTTCGCAAAATAATCCAATTGTAGCTTTTACTTGGAGTTATCTTAATAATGGCAAGTGGTTAAACTTTGATCCGCCTTATTTTATTGATACTTCAGGCACTTATACGATTAAATTAAAAGGCACTTCATCTATTGGAGAAAAATGCAGCGATTCAATCACAAAAAATATTACTATCAATCCAGCGCCTATAATTGACTTCAACACAACTGACACAATTGGATGCCAACCTCTCAAATTAACAATAACCGATAACAACAGCACTGCTAATAGCTTCCAATGGTTTATTGATCCAGCAAATAATGTTTTCCCTCCACAAAGTGGGTTTTCAAAACCTACATTTATTTTTAATGATTCTGGCATTTATTCAATTAAATTAATTGCAAAAAATAATTTCAATTGCAGAGATACATTTGTGAAAAATAATATCATCGTGCACCCTACTCCAAAAATCACAAAATTAAATTTATCAGCAACAAAAATGTGTGGACAAGATTCTACATTTATTTTCTCTGTTGACGTAAATAAAAAAGGCACAATATGCGATTATTGTTGGGGTTTTTTAGGCAGAGACAGCTTAGATTGTATAAATTTTAATACATCTTCAGTCTCTTATAAATATAATTTTGGCACCTACCCTATTGAAGTTTCTGTAACTAATGAATTTCATTGTAATGACAAAGTATATGATACCATTAAGATTTGTCATATTCCAAATCAATCTGCTAAAGTTGGACCTTTATTAATTGGTTGCCCACCATTTAAAATAAACATTACAGATCAATCTATAAATACAGATTTAACTATTTGGGATTTTGGAGATTCTACACAAACTGACACAACTATCACATCTATATCTAAAAAAATCATATATCATACTTATTATAATCCAGATTACAATTCTATTAAAAACTATTTTATAAAATTAAAATCCATTGGCGAATGTGGATGTTCAAAAGAATCTATTTTGAATTATCCAATAACTGTTTATCCAAAAGTTTCTGCAAACTTTGATACGATCCACTCAACCAACCCTCCACGCCAAGTTCTATTTAATAATCAGTCAATAAACGCTAATACATATATTTGGAATTTTGGAGATAACAGTAGATTGTGTAATGACACAAATCCTGTACACCAATATAACAGTTATGGTAAATTTCCCGTAACCCTTATTGCTACTGATAGAAAATATAATTGTCATGATACAATTGTAAATTATATAACCATTGATAAGTTCTGGGGGCTGTATGTACCTAATGCTTTAGAACCTCAAAGCGCTGATGATTTAGTTAATGTATTTAAACCGCTTGGTATTGGAATAAAAGAATATCATCTTAGTATTTATGATACATGGGGAAATCTAATTTGGGAAACGAATAAATTATTAGAAAAAGGGATACCTGCCGAAGGATGGAACGGCAGAAATAAAAAAGGCGAATTATTACCTCAAGATGTTTATGTTTGGTTCATCGAAGCAACTTTTATTAATGGGGATAATTGGGATGGAACAAATTTTAAAAACAGCATGATTCGAAAACAAGGAACTTTAACATTAATAAAATAAAATGCTAAACAGATTTATTATTTTATTTTTATTTTTAACTATAATGGCTTATGGACAGGATCCATCATTCACACATTTCTCTAACAATCCGATGTATTTTAATCCAGCTTTTACCGGAATAAAAGAAGGCAGTAGAATATTTATAAATGATTACAAACAATGGGCTAAATATTCAACCAAATTCAACTATTGCAATCTTGCTTTTGATTATAAAAGTTATAACAATGAAGTTCCTGGGTTGGGTATAATTGCTGTCAATGACCTTGAAGGCGATGGCGGCTTATCCACCACACAGCTTGGAGGATTGGTATCTTATGGATGGCAAGCAAATAAAAAACTTTTATTTCAAGGAGGAATTTCTGCTTCGTATGTCAATAGAAGAATTGATTGGAACAAATTTATTTTTAGTGATCAATTATTAATAGATGGAAATATTAAAAACTCCAACTTCACGCCACCGCCGAAAAACAGCACCAATTATATTGATTTTACTAGCGGTATGTTATTTGAATATTTTACAAAAACGCCTAAAAGCGTATATCAAAATAATTATGGAGAAGATAACATAATAATTACCAGCGGCTATGCAATTCATCACCCGTCAAGGCCCAATCAATCCATCACCAGTGGTACAAGTCGTTTGCCGATACGGCATGTTTTCCACTTAAGCGTTGACTTTCCATTTAATCATTCTGAAAATATTTATTGGAAAACTTCAGTGATGTATGAACGACAGCAAGCATTTCAGAATATTTTAGCTGGTGTTGACTTTTCAAGAACATTCACATACAATATCGGTATCTGGCTAAAATCAAATAATCAGTTATTTCAAAATGGACTAACATCAATTATTGTTTCAGCCGGAAGTAAATTAACAAATAAGATTTATTCAAAAGTTAGTGTTGGATTTAGTTTATCAAGTAATGTATCGGCACTTGGATTAGGCCCAAATTATGAAATTTCATTGCTCTTTGATTCTGATCCTTTTTCGAAAAAACATATTAATAATCATAGATATAATTGTGCGAAAAAATATCATACAGAAAGAATAAAAAAAACACCATATATTAAAAAAACACCATTCTCAAAAAAACAGAAGAGAAAACGTTCAGATAAACATTTCCATTAAAATCTATGTTTTAACTGCTACAATATAATTCTAAAAAAAACTTTGAATGCCCATATTTACAAAGCAACATTTCAATCCAATAAAGTGATGAAAAACATCATCCTGCCCAATGAAAAAAACTTTTCATACCTTTACAAAAAATTACACAATGGTTGAAATAGGCAGAACGAACAAATTAATCATATTAAAAGAACTTGATTTTGGCATTTACCTCGATGGAGAAAATTTAGGCGAAATACTTATGCCACGTCGCTACGTACCTATTGAATGTAAGATAGGCGATGAATTAGAAGCATTCATTTATTTCGATTCAGAAGATCGCATTATTGCAACAACAGAGATTCCCAATGCACAGGTTGGCGAATTCGCCATGCTCAGAGTAGCTTCTGTGAATGCTGTAGGTGCATTTTTAGATTGGGGATTATCAAAAGATTTGCTTGTGCCATTTCGCGAACAGAAAGTAAAAATGCAGGAAGGGCAATGGCACATTGTTTATGTGTATGTTGACGAAGAAAGCAATCGTATTGCGGCTTCCGCTAAAATTGATAAATATTTGGGCAAAGAAACACCAACGTATGAGGTTTCTCAATCTGTTGATTTGCTTATTTGCAGCTTGACAGACATTGGCTACAAAGCCATCATCAACAATAGTCATTGGGGAATACTTTATAAAAATGAGATTTTTCAGCATCTTCAGAAAGGTCAACGAATAAAAGGGTTTATAAAAAAACTTCGTGATGACGAAAAAATTGACCTTTGCTTATCTCAACCCGGCTATGATAAAATTGACGGTATTGCCAAAGACATTCTCGCAAAGCTCAATGAAAACAATGGATTTCTCAATACCACAGATAAAAGTCCTTCTGAATACATCTATGAACAATTTGGCGTAAGTAAAAAAGTGTACAAACAAGCTGTTGGCGCATTGTTTAAAAAAGGGTTAATTGATATTGAATCGAACGGAATCAGAGCAACTTTAGAAGAATAAATTTTTCATTATTATTTTATGCGGGCTTTCACTCCAAAATATTCTTCATACCCACGATTAATCCAGTGATTTTCATCTCTTGTAATATCAATAAAAAATAGGGTTACAGGCTTATCTTCTATCTCTTTAAATTCGCAACATTTTATGCTTTGTGCTTTTGTTTGCTTCATAATTGAATATCTTTCGAGCATTATTCTGTCAAATTTTTGTGCTCTGCCATAAATTATATCTGTAAAAGCATTATAACCATTGCCGGTCAGAACCATTGTCATTATTATAAAAATAATAAAAATAGTTTGCCATTTGCTATTTATCGCTATTTGTGGCAAACATTTTTTTTGTTCTAAAAAATTTGTCCAACAAGCAACAACACCAAACCATAACAAAATAAATAACGCATAAGCTATATTTAATGTGCGGTGTTGACCTAATATTCCTGTTGCCCAATAAGCAGGAAATACACACAAAAAAATAATCAACGGCAATAAAATCGAGGCTAAAACGGGATGAATATAAAAATGATTTCGAATGAAATCAAATTGTTTCCCGAGTTTAATTGTCAAAGGAATAATTAAAAATGTTCCTAAAATAAAAGGCACGTTAGATATCCATGAGAAGAAAAATCGTGGTACTTGTAACATTGAAAAGACGAATGATTTTACAAATTTAAAATGCTCCCCTTCAAAATTGCTACCGCGCACAGCATTGCCAGGTGCCATGAGTGAAAAGATTGAAACAATCAGACTAATTAAAAATAATATAAGCCAAAAATATTTGTATTGCTGTTTATGATAAATAGAAATAATAAATGCACATAAATAAAACCCGCACAGAATAAGCACATACGTTTCATTAAATCCAATTAAAATTATATTAATGACAATGATTAACCCGGATAAAAACATTTTTTTTACAAAACTTTTTTGCTGAAAATAACTTATTAAAACCCCAATCAAAATCCATGAAAACACAACAGACACCTGATATTCGCATGAACCGGAAAACCAATAAAATCCTTCAGTTAAAGTTGGTAACTGAAAAATATAAATCAATAAAATGAATAATGCAGTTAAAATAACTTCTGACTTTTTTAATATTTTCCCAAATAAATTAGAAGCTAAAAAATAAGCACTCAAAAACGTTAATATAAATAAAACTAAAGGCATTATTTTGTAAAAGGTTAATGAGTTCCAAACTAATGGATTCAGCAATTCAGTAACGTTTGAAGCAAAACGACCGCTCCATGATTTATACAAAAAAAACATACCATCTACAATTCCCATTTTGCGTGAAAGTATTGCGTATAAAAAATCGTCTGCAATTGGATGAGCAAAAAACGACAAATAAAAATAAGGACTCAGCGCAATTATTATTAATAAAATAAATCCTGATGTTTTATACTTTGAAATAAATTTTATCATTTATTTGACGAGATTTTTTTTTAAAAAAATTATGTTTACGTAGGCAAGATATTAAAATCTTTTCAATTTCAATTAATTTTGCTAAACATTCACAAATTAAAAAATAACTTAATAATATGAAAATAACTAAAAACATTCATTTATTAAAAATTGATTTTGCGGCATTGTTTACTGCGGAATAGGTGATCTACGATACACGAAATATCCACTATATCTTATAATTTATTTTAAGTTTATTTTTTAAGATTTAATATCTTTGCTACTTTAGCCTGTATTCCAAAATTTATTTATTTAGAAAGTTCACTTAAAGATTGCAGATAGACACAATGATTGAAAAAGATTTTATATTGCTAATCCCTCATTTTAATAATTATGCTGGATTAATAAATTCCATTAAAAGTGTCCAATACCAGAATAATAGATTTGAAATACTAATTGTGGATGACGGTAGCGATATTCCTTTAGATAATCAAACGTTACAGGAGTTTAACCCAAATATCCACTTAATTCGGTTGCCTAAAAATCTTGGAGTTTTAAAAGCATTAAATACAGGTCTTGCATATTTGCAATCACGAAATGATTTTAAATATATTGCACGACTTGATTGCGGCGATATATGCCACCCTGATAGATTCAATAAACAAGTCACTTTTTTAGATGAACATCCAGAAATCAGTTTATTAGGAACTTGGTGCCATTTTATTGAAAAAACCTCAAAAAAAAACTATTTGTACAAAACAAAAATTAAACATAATGATATCTTAAAAGAAATGCATTATAAATGTTCTTTTATTCATCCAACAGTAATGTTTCGAAAAGAAATTTTAGAAAAAATCGGTTATTATCCAAATGGATTTATACATGCAGAAGATTATGCTTATTTTTGGATGATTTTAAAAAAAATGAAAGGTGAAATATTACCTAAAGTACTTGTTGATATTGAATATTCTACAAATAATATTTCGGCAATTTATTACAAGAAACAATTAAAAAGTAAAATAAAAATAACGATTAAATTTGGAGATAATTTATTTTTAATAATTTTGGGACTTTATTTTAAATTAATTAGATTCTTAATTCCGTTAAGAACGATTTCATATTTTAAATTCTCTAAGAAAAACTATGATTCCTAAAATAATACATTATTGTTGGTTTGGTGGTTCTGAAATACCAGATAATTATAAAGCGTTTATAAGTGAATGGAAAGAGTTACATCCTGATTGGGAAATTATAAGATGGGACGAAACGAATAGCCCCATGAATTTACCATATTTGCAAAATGCAGAAAAAAATAAGAAATGGGCAAATATGTCGAATTTGGTTCGACTCTATGTATTAAAAAAACATGGAGGTATTTATCTTGACACAGATATGAAAATATTAAAATCTTTAAATCCACTTTTATCAAATAAATGTTTTTTTGGCTTTGAAGAAGGAAACGAAAATTCAGAAATATTTTGGGTTAACAATGCAATTGTTGGTGCAATTAAAAACCATAAATTTATTAATTCTTGTTTTAAAATTCTATTAGAAGAATTTGATGGGTCTGAAGTTCCTAATGAATCTTCCCCCAGACTTATCACTAAATTATTAAAACAATATAGAGGTTTGAAAATATATGGATACCAAGAACTTGAAGATATTGTTCTATATCCAACTAACACTTTTTATCCAATTAATTATGAAGAAACATATAAAATAAAAAGTATAAATACTAATAATTATCCCGATTCTTATGCAATTCACACATGGGGAAGAACATGGTTTACTCCAGAACAAATGCTTGATATTATTGATAAAAAACAAGAATATATAGTTAATTTGAAATTAGAAATTGAAAAAAAATCCGATATTTTTAATTTTATTAATGATCAAAAAAAATATTATTTAGAATTTAATTCGCAAAATAATGAAACAAAACAAACTTTATTGCATTTAAAAAATGATTTAATAGAAAAAATAGATATAACTAATAATAAACTTAATTCTATTGATACGATTCAAGATTTAATTGAAAAACAAGCAAAATTTATAAACGAAAAATCAGAAGAAATAGCAAATGAAAAACAAACTCTAATAAACGAAGAAGTAAAAACTCTTCAATTTATTATAGAAAATCAACAGGAAACAAATACGAAATTAAATTTGTTAGAGAATTCATTTAATTTACAAATTGAAAACAATAAAAAAATTCTTGAAGAGAGAGTACAGTTTGAAAAAGAAATTAATAAGAGAGAGAAAGAAAATTTTGAAAATATTATTGAATATAAAAATAAAATAAATTACAATCAAGATCAGTTAATAAATGAACTTTTATCTAAAATAAAAGATTTTGAAAACAAAAATAAAAATCTATGTATTGAAATTTCAAATAAGTCTAATATTATAAAAGAAATTCAAAAAACTAATATTGAACTTCAAAAAAGCACAGAGTGGTATAAAATCACTTATGAAAACAGAAGCTTTTGGGGTGTAATTAAAACTAAATTATTCCAAAGATGAATTAATAAAATAATCTAAAAGATGTGTATTTATAATTACCTTTTAAACCATGAGGCTAATTATAATGCTTTATATTGAAATTCATTAATATGATCATCAAAAATTTAAATATATGATTGAAAAAAATATGAGTTATCATATTAAAAAAACAGATTACTATTATAGTGAGGATTCTAAAGCTTTATTTGAAGTTGCCCTTTTAAAAAAAACTATTTTTTTGCCATATGGAGAAAATCTTACAATTTGTCTTTTAAATCTTAACAGGGTTATACTTTCAATAAAATTAATTTCTTCTATTGAATTTTATTTTTCTGAATTTAAAGGTGATATTTTAATCATTGATAATGGATCATCTTCCACCCAGCTTCAACTTTTAAAAGAATATATTTCCACCTCTAGTTTATCAATTCGAATAAATGAATTAAATAATAATCATGGTGTTGGCCGTGCAAGAAATATTGCCGCAAAAGAATGTAAAACTGACTGGATAATGTTCCTTGATAATGACATGTATTTTACAGAAAATCCAATGCCTTATATTGAAGAAACAATACAAATCTTAGGTTGTAATTTTATCAATTTACCTTTAATTAATTATGACAATAAAACCATTTTTGCTTTAGGAGGTGCTTTATTCACAAGTCCTTTAAAAAACAGTTACTTTATTGGAGGTGGAAGTAATTATGATTTTGCAAAAAAAACTGAATATGATTCAGTTTATATTAAAGATCCCTTTCTATCTGATTTCCTGTTTGGAGGTGCTAGTGTTATTAATAGACAAGAATTTCTTGAATTAGGTGGTTTTGATCACGACATGTTTGTTGGGTTTGAAGATATTGATTTTTCTTTACGTTTGTATAATAAAGGAATTAAAATTGGGAATATTAGAAAGTTCACATTAGTTCATAATCATAAACCATCAAGCAATATAGATGATCTAGAAGCTGAAAAAAAAAGATTTAATAATACAATTATTAAAGAATCTGCAGATCGATTTCTTACTAAGAACGGATTATATGTTTATGATCAAAATACTGAGACTTGGTTAAAGGACAGACAACAACAACTTAATATAAATAATGAATTAACTGAAAAGAAAAAAAATTGCAGAAAAAAAATTGCTTTAATCATTGATGCTAGAGATTGGGCTTTTGATAATATTGCAAATAACATTGTACATTTTCTAAGTGACAAATATGAATTTATTAAATATTACCACTCTGATTATTCAAATGAGAAATGGCTAGATCTTTACGTTGATATTTTTAAATCAAACCCTGATATTTTATTTTTTTTCTGGCGACCTATAATAAAACATCTTTTCAGTATTGAATTAGAGATTCATTTAAAATTAAAAACTTCTATTTCTTCTTCTGAATTTGATTTTTTTTTAAATAATACTGTTATCTTAACCTGCATTTACGATCATCTCTTTTTGCAAAAAGAACAACTTGCTGAAAGCACTAAATTATTAAACAATATGATAGATGGTTATTTTGTTTCTTCCAACAAATTAAAAAAAATCTATTTAGATATTAATGATTTAAAACCACCTTATTCTGTGATCCAAGATGGCGTTGATCTTACAACCTTTTATCGAAAAGAAAACGCCCATTTTAGCATAAATGAAAAAACATTAATTGTAGGTTGGGCTGGAAATAGCGAATGGGGAATTTGTGAAGATGGTATTGACCATAAAGGATTTACAAGTATTATTAAACCTGCAATACAACAACTAAACGATAAAGGTTTTAATATTATACTAAAATATGCAGATAAAAAAGAGCCAGAAACACGTCTTGCAAAATCTAAGATGAATGATTTTTACAATACACTGGATGTATATTTATGCACTTCCGACATTGAAGGAACACCTAATACTATTTTGGAAGCTATGGCAACTGGTATTGGAATAATAACAACTGATGTAGGAATTGTAAAAGAATTATTAGGTAAAGAACAACAAAAATTCATTCTTGAAGATCGTTCAATTGAATGTTTAAAAAATAAATTAATAACAATTATAAAAAATAAAAACATTTTACATCTATTAGCAAAAGAGAATTCCATCCGAATAAAAAATTGGACATGGAAAAATCAATGTGATAAATTTAATGAATTGTTTGATTATTACTTATTCAAAAAAAATAATCAACTCACAGAATTTAAAACATTTCCTTTTGCAGATATACCAATTCAAAATATAATAAACGAAAATTCATTTACAGAAAATACAATTGAAAAGCAACCTTTTGAAACTATTTCTAAAAAAATAAGAAAAGAGTATGATGAACTATACTGTAAATTAATTTTAGATAACAAACAAAAATTTAATGAATTAAAAAGTTGGTATGAAAAAGAATATGAATCTTTACCATTATGGTATAAAAGATTTGGACATATTATAAAAGTATTAAAAGGTAAAAGAAGTTTCAAATCTTTGTTTGAAAAATAAATATATATATTTTATGGATAGAAAAATATTTGGAATAGGAATGTCAAGAACTGGAACAACTTCATTACATCATGTTTTAGAAAATATGGGTTATAAATGCAACCACTTTGTTGATGAACTAATTGCTGATAATGATTCCAATATTATTAAAGATTATGATGTATTGATGGATTCTCCTATACCGCTTTTATATCAACAACTTGATAAAAAATATCCAAATAGCAAATTTATTCTAACAACCAGAAATAAAAGTACATGGTTGAAATCAATGAAATGGATGTTTACGCATGGAAAAGTAATTTGGAATTGGCCAAAATCGACACAAGCATATCATAGAAAATTTTATGGAACAATAAAATATAATAAACGTATTTTATCAAATCATTACGACTTATTTCATCAGCAAGTTTATGAATATTTTAAAGATCGCCCAAATGATTTATTAGTATTAAATATTGATGAAAAAATTAACATCAATAATATCTTCGATTTTTTAAATAAGCCAAGAATAGATATTTCGTTTCCTAAAACAAATGAAAAAAAGTATGCTCCCTTATATTCTCGTTTAAAATATAAATTTTATAGAATTTTTGATCCGCATTAATTCAAAATAAAAAATTTGTTTTAGGGTTTAAAATGCTTTTTAAAAAGTAATACATATTACATTCATGGCGTATATAAACTTAAATGAATACCGCATCATTGCTCTTCAAAGAAGCGGTCATCATGCAATTATAAATTGGATAATTTCAAATATTAAAGGAAGATTATATTTCCTAAATAATTGTTGCCCAGAAGTTAATCCTTATTCTAGTTTTAATCCAAAAGGTAGCGTTGTTGATATAATTAATATTGATAACGAAATAAAAAGTATGTTTTCTAAAAAAGATTATCTATTATTCAATTATGAAAACAAATCTTTAAAAAATATTTTTTCTGAAACATTCTATAATAATATTGATAACTGGGTTGGGAAAAGCAAGAACATTAGAAACATTTTAATATTACGAGATCCATTTAATAATTTTGCTAGTAAGTACAAATGGGCTATAAGCGGCACCCAATGGGTTCCTTCATTAGATGATATAAAAAAATTACCTGAGATTTGGAAAACATATGCAAGAGAATATTTAGACGAAACTAAATTTATTAAAAATGATAAATTTGTTATTAATTATAATAAATGGTTTTCGGATAAATTTTATCGTGAATATCTTGCAAAAGAATTAAATCTGTTAACAATTGAAAATGGAATTAAAACAATTGCAAAATGGGGTCCAAATACATGGGGCGATTCATTTGACAATCTTGATTTCGATGGAAGAGCTAACGAGATGAAAGTTTTTGACAGATGGAGATATTATGCTACTGATAAATTTTTTATTTCATTATTTCAGGATAAAGAATTAATTGAACTTTCACTAAGAATATTTGGTCATATTCAAGACACAGAGATACTTTATCAATAAAAACTAAAAATAATTCTACCTTATTAGAATTTCACAACTTTAAACATATGTCAGTATTAACCATAGAACATCTAAAAAACTGTAAAGTTTTACCCAATAGATATCATATTCTTGAGTATATTCCTCAAAACGGAGTAGGAGTAGAAATTGGAGTACTTGGTGGTGATTGGTCTAAGCATCTTTTAAGTATAGTTCAACCTAATGAATTAGTTCTCATAGACACTTATTTTTCTAACGACTATCCACAAGCAAATAGATTTACAAAAAAAACGCATGAACAGTATATTAGAAATGAATTTATATTATACGGTGAAAAAGTTAAGATTTTAAAGGGCTTATCTTGGGAACGTATGTCTGATTTCAATGAAAATTATTTTGATTGGATTTATATTGATGCAGCTCATGATTATCAGTCAGTGAAGAAAGACTTATTTCAAGCAAAACGTACAATAAAAGAAAATGGTTTAATAATAATGAATGATTACATTATGTTTGACCATTTTACAAAAGAAAAATATGGTGTTGTTCAAGCAACAAATGAATTTATGATTAAAAACAATTATGAAATGCTTTATTTTGCATTACATCAAGATATGTTTTGTGATGTAGTATTAAAAAAAATTTCTTAAAAAAATCACATTCCAATTATAAAAAGTAAAGTTTAGAAGAATTACATTCCTCAATAATTTATTATAATATTTCAAATTATTATTATAAAAAAACGCAACGAGAACTAGTCTGTATGTTCAAGTGAAGGAAAAGCAATTTTATCTTTTACAATAAAAGCATTCTTATAGTCATTCCTGATTTTCTCAAGAAATCCCTGTGCTTCCAAGCGATTGCGAAAATCGCCTACTCTAACTTTGTAATTGGGCTGTTGCCACAGAAGATAGCAACTAACTTCAGGAAAACGTGTCATGAAATCAGTTCTAATTTTCAAAGCATTATCTTTTGAATTATTTCCCGAGTCGAAAAATATCTGAACACGATATCCGGTAATGCAAGGATGGATTTCATTCAATTCAATATGTTTAGTCATTAATCCTGCTACTGCTGGATCTTGAATAATATTATTCAACAGTTGAGCATCAGAAACATTTTCCTGTGCAAAAACAGAGATATGTATTAAGCAAAAAAAGAAAAGAAAAAAACATAAAAACTTATTCATTTTATTTTTTTCTGCAAAATTATTACAAACTAATGATATATTTAAAATTTTATCGCTCAATTTATCTTCAACTTATTTTTCATATTCTATATCATTCAAAAATAATTGAGCTGTATCCCTCACCGAATCGGCAATTGGAATAAATTCAATTGGAAGTTGTGACTTTAATTTTTTATTTGAATAATTATATATTCGATTAGCGGTTTGCAAAGTTTCACGCGTTACTAGTGGTTCGTTACGCATCAGCAAACTTCGCAGCTTTTCAAGTCGCCAACTTGCTTCACATAAAAACCTTCCGGCATGAATTGATGGAGCTTTGCATCCAAGATTACGAGCAATTAGTTCAAATAATTGTTTATACGAAAGATTTTCTGAAGATACTATAAAACGTTCATTACTAATACCACTATTCATAAGCATAATCATCGCATTAACAACATCTCTTACATCAACAAAACCATTCGTGCCTTCAGTATAAAATTTTAAACCATTATTTACCAAAGGAAAGAAACCTGAAGAACCACCACCATTCCAATCACCTTTCCCCAGAATAACAGATGGATTGACAATTACAGCATTAAGACCTTCTTCAATGCCTCTCCATATCTCATTTTCAGCTTCAAACTTTGTAATCGAATACCATGAAGTACTTTCAGAATTTTTCCAAGAAGTATTTTCATCCGTCATCCCTGAATTGCCCGCTCTGCCAAGTGTAGCAATGGAACTCACATGACAGAATTTACAAACATTCATCTCTAAAGCAGCATTCACAACATTAGCAGTTCCTATAACATTCACATTGTACATTTCTTTTTTAAAAGACGAATTAAAAGAAACCATTGCTGCACAATGATAAACTTCAGTAATATCCTTCATGGCATCCAACAAGGAATAGACATCTAATACATCACCTACTTTCCAATCAATTTGATTAAAAAGTTCATTTGCATTTTTATGATGACAAGCAAAAACACTTTTAACATTATCCGTTTTGCTATTGCCACGAATCAATGCCCTGACACTTTTATCTTGTTTGACTAATGCAGATAAAAGATGCGAACCAACAAGTCCTGTGCCTCCTGTAACTAAAATCATAATGCAAAGTTAAGAATTCAGAATACAGAAGTCAGAATTAAGAAAAAAATCTTTAAACTATATCAAAATCATATATCGAAATAAAAAAAAATTATAAATCAAAAAAAAATTTAACATTCCAACTTTCTTTAATACAAATAAAAACCTTTCGGATTCCTTCTATTTCCAATAGAATAGGGTTGAAAAAATTCTGATAATAGCAACCGATTCAAGCATTCTATTTATTGTCAAACAAAATATTGTAAGTAAATTTGTTAAATACCAAAATAAATTCTAATTTTGCAACCCGATTTTAAAATATTTGAAATAATAATACATAAAGTAACCGAAAGCGAAGAAAAATGGAATCTTTAAGCTATAAAACCAAATCTGCCAACAGCGAAAACATCCATAAGGAATGGTATCTGATCGACGCTGAAAATGAAATATTAGGTCGTTTGGCATCAAAGACAGCTCATATATTGAGAGGTAAAAACAAAACAAATTTCACACCTCATATGGATTGTGGCGATAATATCATCATCATAAATGCTGATAAAATCAGACTTACCGGCAACAAGTTGAACGATAAAGAATATCTTCGTTATTCAGGTTATCCAGGTGGTCAATCAATGGCTACAGCTAAAGAATTATTAGCTAAAAAACCAACTGCAGTTGTTGAAAAAGCCATTAAAGGTATGCTGCCTAAAAATAAATTAGGTAGTGCTATTTACAAGAACCTACACGTTTTTGCCGGCAACCAACACCCACATGAAGCACAAAAACCAAAAACATTAAAATTAAGTTCAATCAAATAATTTATGGAACTAATAAACACATTAGGCAGAAGAAAAACCTCCGTTGCACGCATCTATATGAAAAGCGGCTCTGGTAACATTACTATCAATGATAAAGATATAAAGGTTTATTTTCCTACAGTCATCCTGCAAAACATTATTAAAGATCCTTTTCTGACAACCGGCACAGAAAACAAATATGATCTGAATGTTAATCTGAAAGGTGGCGGTTTTAAAGGACAGGCAGAAGCATTGCAGCTTGCCATTTCAAGGGCTTTATGCGAAGTGAACAGTGAATATAAATCTGCGCTCAAAGCAAAAGGTTATATGACAAGAGATTCACGAATGGTTGAACGTAAAAAATTCGGTCAGCCAAAAGCAAGAAAGAAATTCCAATTCAGTAAACGTTAATATATATTTTATAGAATGGCAAGAGTTACATTTAATGAACTATTAGAAGCAAGTGTCCATTTCGGCCACCTTAAAAGAAAATGGAACCCAAAGATGGCTCCATATATCTTTATGGAACGCAATGGCATCCATATTATTGACCTCTACAAATCTACAGCTAAGATTGAAGAAGCGGCCAGCGCATTGAAAAATATTGCCAAATCCGGCAAAAAAATTCTTTTTGTTGCCACTAAGAAACAAGCGAAAGATATTGTTGCCAATCATGTAAAAAAAGTCAATATGCCTTATATGACTGAACGCTGGACTGGCGGGATGTTAACCAACTTTGCTACAGTGCGCAAAGCGATCAGAAAAATGGCAGCCATTGATAAAATGCAGACTGACGGTACTTTCAGCAATATGGCAAAAAGAGAACAATTACAAATGATGCGTATTCGCGCAAAACTTGAAAAAGATCTCGGCAGCGTTGCTGATTTGACACGTCTTCCAGCAGCTATTTTTGTAGTGGATATACTCAAAGAACATATAGCAATCAAAGAAGCAAAAAAATTAAACATCATGACTTTTGCTATGGTTGATACAAATTCAGACCCTTCACAGGTTGATTTTGCTATTCCTGCAAATGATGATGCTTCAAAATCAATTGATTTGATTATAAGTATCATGACTAAAGCTATTGAAGAAGGTTTGAGCGAGAAAAAAACAGACAAAGAACAGAAAGATGCTCAAGAAGCTGAAGATGAAACAACTGATTTAATTGAAGATGATGAAGTTATCGAAGCTGAAGCTATTGTTCCTGAAAAATCTTCATTCAAACCAGAAGGCAGCACTAAAGATGCAAGACCCAGAAAAAGAATAGTTGGTAAAGCTGATAGCAAACCTACTCACAAAAAAATAAATTAATTTTTCAAATATTAATCTCTTAAAGATTTCCAGTAATGGCAAATATCACTGCAACAGAAGTTAACAATCTCAGAAAAATGACTGGCGCCGGCATGATGGACTGCAAAGAAGCTCTCGTTCAATCAAACGGCGATGTTCAACAGGCAATTGATTTTTTAAGAAAAAAAGGACAAAAAGTAGCAAATAAAAGATCTGAAAGAGCTGCTAATGAAGGCATTGTACTTGCAAAAGTTTCAGCTGACAGCAAAAGAGCTGCTATGATTATGTTTAACTGCGAAACTGACTTTGTCGCAAAAAATCAGGAATTTGTTACATTGGCTAATTTGATTAGTGATAAAGCAATAAATGAAACCCCACAAAATCTTGATGCTCTTAATGCACTCACTATTGATGGCAGATCAATTGCTGATAAAATCACTGATTTGATAGGTATTATCGGAGAAAAAATCACATTATCACAGTATGAATTTGTTGAAGGAGAAATTTCTTTTGCATACAATCATCAAGGAAACCGCCTAGGTTCTATCGTTTCATTGAATAAAAAAGATATTTCAGGAGTTGAAGAAATCGGCAAAGAAATTGCAATGCAGGTTGCTGCAATGAGTCCGGTTGCTATTGATAAAGATGATGTTCCAAAAGATGTTATTGAAAGAGAAATTGAAATTGGAAAAGATCAAGCTAGACAAGAAGGCAAACCTGAAAACATTATAGAAAAGATTGCTATTGGTAAACTTGAAAAATTCTATAAAGAAAGCACACTTATGAACCAACAATTCATAAAAGACAATCAGAAGAGTGTAAAACAATACATTCAGGAAAAAGACAAAGAACTGATAGTAAAAGGATTTAAAAGATTTATGTTGGGAGAATAATTCAACTTTAATTTTTACTTTAAAAGGAAGAAGCAATTCTTCCTTTTTTTTTGGTAAAAAAAGATAACAGATAAAAATATCTTTTAATTTTACGTAAAATTAAGTTTCATAATATCCCCGCAAATAAAAAAACAAAATGAAATTAAAAAGAATACTTTTAAAACTTAGTGGTGAAGCATTGATGGGAAAAGACAATTACGGCATTGATGCTGAACGTTTGGCTGATTATGCAGAAGAAATTTCATCAGCAGTAAAAGCAGGAATCCAAGTAGGAATAGTTATTGGCGGAGGAAATATCTTTAGAGGATTAAAAGGCACGAGTAAAGGAATTGACCGTATTCAAGGCGATTACATGGGCATGTTGGCAACTATTATCAATGGAATGGCAATTCAATCTGCATTAGAAAATAAAGGAATTCGTACACAATTACTTTCAGGTGTTGCTATTGAACGCATTTGTGAAGCTGCAAGCAGTCGCAAAGCCATAGAATATCTTAAAGATGGTCAAGTCGTCGTCATCAGCGGTGGAACTGGAAATCCATTCTTCACTACGGATACAGCTGCTGCATTACGTGCTGTTGAAATCAAGGCTGACGCTATTTTAAAAGGCACTCGCGTTGATGGCGTTTATACCGCTGATCCTGAAAAAGATCCTAAAGCTGTAAAATATAATTCTCTTTCATTTAACGAAGCGTATGAAAAACAATTAAACATAATGGATTTAACGGCTTTCACATTATGCAGCGAAAATAAATTACCTATCATCGTTTTTAACATGAATAAAAAAGGAAATCTCTTAAAAATAATCAAAGAAGAAAAAATAGGCACAATAATCAGTTAAATAATTTATAAAATTCAACAACTAATTTCACAATTAATATGAATGAAGATATTCAATTTTGTTTAGATTCTACAGAAGAAAGCATGCAGAGTGCATTGGTTCATATGGAACGCGAATTTCAAAAGATACGTGCAGGCAAAGCCAGTCCACAGATGCTTGATGGAATTAAAGTAGATTGTTATGGTGCGATGATGCCATTGACACAACTTTCAAATATACATACGCCAGATCCTAAATCCCTTGTCATTCAACCTTGGGATAAAAATCTTATTAAAAGTATAGAAAAAGCGATACTCAATGCCAACCTTGGTTTTAACCCTGTTTGTGATAGTGAACTAATCAGAATCCTTGTTCCTCCATTGACAGAAGAACGAAGAAAAGACCTAGTAAAAAAAACACGTCAGGAAGCTGAAAGCACTAAAGTTGGAATTCGTAATTCACGTAGAATAGCTAATGAAACAGCCAAAACACTACAAAAAGACGGTGCGCCGGAAGATGAAATTAAAAAACTTGAAAAAGATATTCAGGACATGACCAATGATTTCATTGCAAAGGCAGATAAGATCCTTGAAAACAAAGAAAAAGAAATAATGACTGTTTAGAACACTACAGTTCTGCAACATTCAGAGCTGTTTGTTTTTTCAACTTTTTTTTAAATATGAACAAACAAGCTGATAAAATATTTATTGTTGCATTTCTGCTGATTGCCTCTCTCCTATTGCATTTTAAAGAAATTAACAAATTCCCTGACCGCTATCACGCATGGGCGCAGGCAGACAGGTATGCTCTTTCAGTCGGATTCATCAAAAACGGATTTGATTTTTTTCATCCACGCACGAATATTTTTAATGCACCATTTCCGTGGTCATTTGAAAAACCAGGCACTACAGCCATTACAGCTGTTGATTTTCCAATACACGATTTTATTCCAGCTCTAATTATGAAAGTATTTAGAACCAGAGCCCCATGGTGTTTTCATTTATATGTGCTTCTATATAGTTTGATTGGACTATTCTTTTTATATCTTCTCTCAAATGAAATTTTTCAAAAAAAAACATGGAGTGTATTTGTTCTTCTTTTTGCAATGACTTCACCTGTTTTTATCCGCTATCAATCAGGATTTCTGCCTACAATTCCCTCGTTGGCAAACCTTTTCATAGGACTATATTTTTACACAAAATATTTCAAATACAATAAAATTAAAGACTTCTTTTTTACCCTCTTTTTTATTTCATTAGCCGCATTAAGTAGAACTCCATTTTCTATTTTCCTAATTGCTTTACTTTGTGTAGATATTTTATCTTTTACAAAACAAAAAGAAATCAAAACATATAAAATATATACATACATTTCAAGTGCTATTATTATTACAACATATTTTCTATACAATAATTATTTACGAAACACCTATGGATCTGCATTTCTAAACTATCCACTGCCTGCACAAAATTTTAATGAATGGAAAGATTTACTTAAAGAAACCTGTAATACATGGGGACTTATTTATTTTTCCATCTGGCATTATATTGCAGGAATATTAATACTAGTAATAATTTTATTTCTCATAGTAAAGAAAAAAAATATCATCATAAATCATCTTCAAAAGAAACTATTTCAATTTGCTATTATTTCTTTTATCGGTGTTTTCGCCTATTTCACTCTGATGATAAAACAATTTCCCGTGCATGATTATTATTTTCTAGACACCTTTTATCCATTATGTATTTTATTTTTTATTTTATTTCTTGAACTAATTTTAAAGTTTGATAGATTCAAAAAACTGTCTTTTATTGCAATGTGTCTTTTCAGTGTATTACTTATTTATCAATGTTTCCAAACTCATGCTGAAGAAAAAAATGATCCATTAGATTTAACATTACTTACTAAAAATGATTTTCATGATTCTGAACGATTCTTGGATTCGTTGCATATACCACAATCAGCTAAATTTTTAAATATAAGCGTATTCTCACCCAACATCTCATTTAACTTGATGAACAGAGAAGGATTTGTTATCCTTATGTCGAACACCACAAAAGAACATTTAGAATCAGCTATTGACTGGAACTATGATTATATAGTCATTCAAGACCGTTATCTAATCACAAATGTTATTGATATTTATCCTGATATAATTAACGTAAGTTGCCACCTATTGAATTAACAAAATAAAGTTAGAAAAAATGAAGAATAACTGATTTATCAATCAACAGAACCTCGGAGATTTGTTTTACTACAAACCAACCTCAGGAGGCTCTATGATTGATAAAGTAATTGCAATTTACATATTTATTGATGACGTTTTGAAAAAGATAAAACATTTTGAAGATAAACAAGTCAAAGTAACAGATGCAGAAGTTATCACCATTGCTATTATATCCAGTTTGTATTTTTATGGTCATCATGAAAAAGCGATGAGTTATTTTACAAGTCATAAAATATTTAGCAATAATCTGGGAAAAAGCAGATTTAACAGGCGATTGCATCGTTTAGATGAATTCGTTGAAGATTTATTTTTACAGTTAGGTTACATTTTAAAAGAGTTGAATACAAGCCAAGAATATGTTATGGATAGCTTCCCAGTATCAGTTTGTCATAACATACGCATTTCAAATTGCAGATTGATCCCAAAGGATGAAACGTTTCGAGGTAAATGTGTATCAAAACGAGAATACTTCTATGGCATCAAGATACAGATGATTACTACACATCAAGGTATTCCCGTTGAATATTGCTTTGTTCCAGGTCGGTATTCAGATGCCAAAGGAATGCATAGTTTGTATTATGATTTACCCGAAAACAGTAGAAATATTAGTGACAGTGCTTATACCAATTATGTTTTTGAAGATATGTTAAAAGAGGTAAGTATTCTTCATGATTCGGTTAGAAAATCGAATAGTAAACGTAAAGAACCTGCTTATATCAGTTTCTATAAAGAATGCAAAAGAAAAATAATTGAAAATGTCTTTAGTGTTATTACACGTATGTTTCCTAAGAATATCCATGCCACTACGTTTAAAGGATTTTTACTAAAATTAAAAGTATGGATTTTAGGATACACCTGTGATAAGGCTTTTTTATAGGTAGCAACTTAAATTAATTAATAAAATTGAAAAAATTTGCGGAAACGGAAAAATATCAGTTTACAAGAAAAAAAACAATAATTCAATTAATAATTTTTATTCTTTTTTCAAACTCGATTCGACTAAATGCATATTAATGAAACATATTTCCTTTGATACTTTATCTGATTCTGCGTGGAGTAATATTAATATTATTAACCAAAAAAAGAAAGTAGGAATAACAACTAAAAAAAACGAATTTGGTATAACATTAAAACTGGACAGATTTGATACTTTAAAATTAAAAAACAAGCTATTGCTTGTCAATGCTAAGATATTTGCTCTCGATTCATTGAAAGATGCCAAGATTATATTATCTATTGAAACAGAAAATCAGACAATCTATTATCAAAATTTTAAAATAAATAATTACAAAAAAAACATCAAAGAATGGATACCAGTTCAGTTTATTTTCACTGCGTTGCCTGAATCTCAAAAGCCGAGTAGATTAAATTTGTATATTTGGAATGCGGGAAGAAATACATTTTATTATACTGATTTATCAGCCTGTTTTTATTGATTTCATTGACATTTTTCATTCAGTACAATTCTTACACATTTCAATATCTTTACGTTTAAAAAATATTTTCTTTCTGAAGACCTTGTATTCAGAGGAATTCCAGACATCTTCTAATTTTTTATTTTTAATATTTCCCATAATATAATTTGCATCCTTATCAAAGCAACAAGGCAAAACATCGCCATTCCACGTCATCACACACGATGACCACATTCTAAAGCAACGATTATGCAATTTATTTTTAAGTATAACTGTTCCATTATTTTGCTTACGGTATCGTGAAAAGCTTTGATTTGTTGGCATTAGCGGATTCCCATTTTTATATTCATAAAACTGTGCAGTCTTAAATTCTAATTTATCTACTCCACAATCTTTCGCAAAATCTTTAATTTCTTCCAATTGATGTTCATTGCTTTTCAATAATAATGTTTGAAGCACTATAAACGGTTTTTTTGATTTCATTTTTTTCTTCATCTGAACCATCAGTCTTATCGCTTCTTTCACCTTTTCAACGCTCCCTCCTATCCTGTAAGCTGAATAAGATTCCTGTTCAATTCCATCAAGAGAAATAATAAGTTTATCCAATCCTGATTCGATAATTTTTTGAGCCATCTTTTCATTCAGAAAATGAGCATTTGTTGATACGACTGTATAAATATTCTTCTTACTTGCATATTTTACAAATTCAGTAAAATCAGGATGTAACAATGGCTCTCCCTGAAAATACAACATTAACCATATGACTGTTTTTTCATTTTCATTAATTACTTTTCGGAAAAGATCAAAAGACAAAATTCCTTCTGGTCTTGTCAAATTCCTTTGTCCCGCAGGACATTCAGGACAATGAAGATTGCAAAAATTAACCGGTTCAACAGACATGCTAAATGGACTTCCCCAATGAATCGGATTTTTTAAAATAATTGAAAGAAGATAACTTGAAAATAAACTTAAAAAATTCAATACTCGTCGAAGAGTTAGTGTATGAATTAAAAAATATATTCTAAAAAAATGGGTCATCTGATGTTGCACATTTAATATGCTTCAATAAATACTCAATAAAATTAAATAAAATTTCTTACAATATCCTCTGAAGATATTGATTTCTCTGAAAAATTTATTTTTACTAATTAACAATCACATGTTTAAAAACGAAAGACTCCATTCAAAATTACCATTCTACTGAATTATAATTTTGGGAATATATATCTGAATCATTAAAATGACAAAATCCAAAGGCAACCTCATCATTCTTATTATATTATTATTTGCTGGCATTCATTGTCTTCCTCAATCATCAAATTTAACAGATAAAATTAATCAATACATTTCAGATTATAAAAATTTAGCCATTAACAATATGGTTAATTATGGCGTTCCTGCTAGCATTACATTAGCACAAGGCATACTTGAATCTCGAACAGGCAAAAGTCAACTTGCAGTTAATGCCAACAATCATTTCGGCATAAAGTGCAAATCCGATTGGAAAGGCGATACTTACGCATATTCAGATGATGCAGAAGATGAGTGTTTCAGAAAATACTCATCCTCTGAAGAATCGTATAAAGATCATTCTATTTTTTTATCTACAAAACCTAGATATGCCTTTCTGTTTACATACAGCAATACGGATTACAAATCATGGGCTATCGGACTTAAAGAAGCCGGTTATGCTACAAATCCGAAATATCCTACTCTTTTGGTAGAGTTGATAGAACAATATAAATTATCTGAATATGATAAAATTGGTGTAGCAATGATTGAAGAATTAAAAAGCAAGAAATTCAACTCGACATCTGAAAACAGCATGATAGCAAGTTCTATAGACTTCAATAATATGAATGTTAATTACGCTATCAGCGTTTTCCCTGAATTATTTACGGAAAATTAAAACACTAATTAATCTTTTGATTTTGATCTACCGAGTACAATATTCATCCCGAATCGTGCATTCATATTTTTTGTGTTATTTGGATAAATGATTTTTGTATTCCCTTTATCAATAATCACTTTATTCATTTCAACTAATCCAAGAATATTGTCTGTAATTAGATATAATTGAACTGATCCAAGGCTTAATACAAGCCCAATTCCTATATTAGTATAATCCCTATTGCGCATTGAATAACTTACTGAAGCCTGAACATAATTGGTAAGCTTTCTATTGTACGACAAGGCAAATGAAGGATATAAATGATTTGCCAAAATATCGCCTCTTAATAATACTCCAAATACATCATTTTTTGTTAGATGATATGCGCCGCTTAATATTATTTTTGTTGGTAATGATGTTGAATAAGCTTTATTTGTCTTTTTAGTATCAAAAATTTTACTCAATGAATCTTTTAATTGTTTTGTATAAACCGTGTCTTCCTTCAACTCTTTATTTTGTAAATTATATACTTTATTTGGGTCAATTCCTTGAAAAGAAAAAGCTACATTATCTGAAGTAAAACTATAATTTATAGGCGTGCTTTTCCAGCGAATATAGCCCAAATCAAGAAGACTTGCCGAAACAGAGATTTTATCATTGAGAAGATAATCAGCGCCTAAATCCAAGCCAAATCCCAAATTTTTCGCACCAATAAAATCTGATGTTTTTGTTTTTGTATTATCATCTATTCCAGGAATATTTGTATTTACATCAAAAGCTGCATTTATAGTATTATTATGAAATGTTTGTTCTGACGATGTATATAAAGAACCTTCGCTCTTTTTTGTCTGAACATCAACAATACCGAACAATGCCTTAACACGAGCGCCTGCTGTCAATTTTGATGTTACCTTTCGATTCATTCCAACAGCAAACTCCTGATATACCATGGCATTGGCACCTGTGTTTGAAAAATCAAACGTTTTACCTTCAGAAGCCATTAATGTCGGATCGTAATTGCCATTGACTAATAATCGAGGAATATCCTTGGCATAGTTTATTTGAGCAAATCCTTTGACTGAATAACAAAACGTAAAATAATTCTTTTTCAAACGAAAACCGAATGCAAGTATATCTTCCTGAAAATTTAAATTCAAATAATTAAATTTATGCAAATTATTTATAAAATTATTAGTATTTATAGAAATAGAATCGTCACTTCTTTTTTGTATGACATTTTTGGCGTCAAATAGATTATTTGACATTCCAAAATACAAAGATGAAAGTCCGGGAACACCTATATACAAACGACTGTCTGGTGAAAACGCCGGATTATTATAAGAAGTTTGAGGTAATGAATTTAAGTAATAACTTGTCAGATCCTGCTGAGCATCTATCGTTCCATTAAGAAAGATCAATAATAGAACGAATGATATATATGTAATTTTTCTCATGCTAATTTATTTTTTTGATTGAAAATTGAGTTGTGTCTGAAAACCAAAATCAAAAATCAGATTATTATCACCATAAATTTTAACAATATTATTCCCATTATTATACGTTGAAAAATCTGCTCGAATAATCATATATTTCACATTACGCCATAGTAATTGACGTGAATGATCTACTGTTATTTTTTTAAACGTTGTTATTGGAATGGTTGCTTTGTAAGCAGGTGAATTGCCAGACACAGCAGGTGCTATTGTATTATTCGCTTCATGAAATAATGAATCTATTGGCGGAAAATGATATAATGAATCTGTCAAATAAACTTGCAATTTCCCTCCAACAGGAAAACTATTTTGTGCATTTATTAAAAAATTAAAATAATCAATATTTTTTTCATTATCACCAATCATTTTATGATAATTAAACCCTATTGTATCTAGCAAAGTGAACCCTGAAGCATTTCCGTATAAAGGCATGTCAAGCTCTTCGTCCACATCAACTCTACTCGAACTCAAAACAAAATTCTGTTTCACTTTTCCGTTAGGATTTGTTATTGCATTCAAATGTGAAAAAATATATTTAGGCCCAATCTTACTTGCATTTTGAATATTACTGTTATTTTTATTTACATATATACTTGTTGTATCAAACATGCCGGGAATTGATGGACAACCTATTTTCCAAGGGTTAGGAATTCCACTGCCGGTCAATGCAACAGAATCGTTATCACTCTTAAACATAATGCTATTCACATTTACATTCAGTGGAACACCAATGTAATTTTTAGTATATAATTTCCATCCGGGATCAACGCAATAATATTTTCCTTTTCCACCTTGTCCATATAGCGTGATATTAATACTATCAAGGTCTATATTAATATTCTGCTGACCAAGATATCCATAAATACTTCTGAATTTTGATTTGGTGAAGCTAATGCTGTTATTGAAACTATACGTATTTGTATCAATTGCAGGCATATTTGGATTTTTATAAACTGTTGTATTGAATAAAAAATGAAGTTGATTTTTAACAATACCTGTATTGTCAAATGCAAATTTATATCCAAGCAAAACCAATGTAGTATCCTTGTTCATTCCCTGATCAACATGAAAACCCATAGAAAGCGGCGTTCCACTTTTTGTAATTGAATTGCAAGTAGTATTTATTATTCCACTGTAAGGAAGCGTTCCATCATAATGGAGTTGTATCAAAACAGTATCAAGCGTTATGCTGTCTATTTCTGCATTATTAGGGAAATTAAACGTATAATCCATTTGATATGGAATCGTTATACTATTCATACCACTAATAAAACCAACCTGTATATTAGGAACAGAGACTAAAAAAGTTTGATCAGGAATACTTATAATCGAAGAGGCAGTCTTTGAAAAAACAGGATTTCTAAAGACAACCGTAATGAGTCGATCTTTATCTTCCCTGAATTCTCTTAATGAATCAAGTTTGTAAAAATTACTTAAACTCATAACAGTATGCACGACATGTGCACACAAAGCAGGATCCCATTTTGGATTAGTCATCTTATCAAAGTCGTATGTATCTTTCACGCATGATTGAAAAGAAAAAACTAACAAACTGAATATAATTATTTTATTAAAAATATTTTTCATTAGATATTATTTAAATTGTTTTTAGATTTTATAAATCAACTCGCTGTATTGATTTTACACTAATTGGATATCATTGATTTTTTTATTCATTAGAACAAAGATAAGATAATAGATATAAAAAGTCAATGATTGTTTTGTTTGGAAAATTTTAATTAGAAATAAATTATTTGACTTGTAAGCCAGAACTGACCTGCGATAGGAACATGGTATTCGGAAGTGATTTATTTAAATGACTCGTCGTATTATTTATCTTATGATAAAAAGCTACACCAAGCATTATCATCAAAGACAAAAGACAAACCATAAAAAACAAACTGGTTATTGCTCGTGTGATTCTCTTTATCCGTGCGGGATTATATTCCTTTTTTGTTGAATAAATGTAAACCATAATTTATTAAAATTTCATTGGTTTGAATATTATCAATCAAAACAGTTTAAAGATAATGCAGGAAAACAGAGGTTTCTGCTATGGTTTCAATATTTTATTCACGACAGATTGTTAAGAAACTATAGACTAAAAAAAGATTATTTCTTAAAGAAACTAAAATCTATTCGTAAAAGAATTATCTCGAACGCAAGGAATATCAAGGCAAGCAAGATGAATAATCTTGACAAACGAACACCTTGATTTATTTCAGCTAATTGCTGTGTCAGAGGTTTGTCCTTCACTTCAATAACATCAAAATGATCTAAGTGAAATTTATTTATCATTTCTTTTATTGTAGAAACCGGATAATATAAAAGCACCGATTCTCTTCGGTCGTAGTTGAAAGCTGCACAGGACAAGCTATTCCCATTGGCATTGATTAAATAATTTCCATCTTTATTAATCTGTTCGTGAGGATAAAGAAATGTTTGCGACTGTAAATTTCTATGTTCAGGAATAAATTCATAATCACTTCCTGCAAGTTTCATTTTATAAACATTATCTCCAGTAACAGCAGCAACAGGCATTTGTACGGCATCATCATGACCAATAATATATGAAAGCGGAAAATTCTTTTCGCTCATCAAAGCCATTTGATACATCGTGGGAAAGAAAAGATATTCTTTCACAAAATCGCTGAAAGCCACATTCAACGGGGCGGCAAACAAATATATTTTTCCTTTGCCTGCTGAAATTACATTCAAAAAATCATCTCCATTAATCATTCGCAACAAACTCTCCTCGCCTGTTCGCACATGTTTGTTAAAAGTAAAATGTTTTGAAACCTTTGGTAAATCAACGTTTTCAGGAATCTTATCAAAAACATTTTGATAAATAAGATGATTCAAATTTATATAATTCACTTTTGTTTTTGAAGTATCTAAACCATTATAATAAATAGATGAAACAGTCAATAAAAAGTTTTTGTAACTATCTTTATCCATATCTTCAGCAGGAAAGACAACCAAACTTCCTTGGTTATTTAAAAAATTTCTTAATTCTTGCGCAAGCCCGGAAGGAATCTCTTTCAACTCATTCAACGCAATCATTTTATAATGACTGAATGACGAATAATCAAGATTTTTCACATTTGCATTTGAAAAATAAATCGCTGAATCACCAGCAAAAACAGCATTTAGCCATTGCGAATCGTGATTTCCATTTATAGATAAAACAGGAATTTTATCATAAACAAAATACGAAAAATAAAAATTATCATCAAACGTCACCGGATCATCGTCAATCTTCAAAACGCCTTGCTGAATGCCGGTTTGACGAATCGTATAAGGTATTTGAATAATCGTTTCCACATTTGCTTTCATGCTCACCGTGGCTGTAGAAAGCTGTTGCCCGTTGATGAAGAGCCGAACAGGTATTTTTTCATAATCTTCAGAAGAAACATTTTTAATTCGCGCAAAAAGTTTTACTGCATGATTGACTGATTTCACAGGCGATGCAAACCAACAACTATCAATATAAATATTTGCAGGTTCATTGGCAACCAAAGGAATGAAACATACTTTCATGGTTGAATCATTTTCCAAATGGTCGAAATCAGAATTGTTTTTTTGAAAATCGGAAATAATATATGACACACAATTTCCTGAATTTATATTTGTAAAAATATTTTTTTGACGACGAATAATCTTTGAAAGCTCTTTCACCGCAGGACTTGTCTTCACTTCATCAACCATTTGCAAAAATTCATCTTTGCTGACCAACCGCTGATGACGACCTTCAAAATCATTGGTGAGCAACTGAAACTGATCGGAAGAATTATATGCGGAAGCAATTTCTTTTGCTTTTTTTCGCGCAACATCTATCAACTTTCCTTGTGGTGACAGGGCTTCCATGCTGAACGAATTATCAAGATACACACTGACAATATTATTTCTGCCGGAAATTATTTTTTTATTTTCTTTCACCGGAATATAAGGCTGTGCAAAAGCAAACACAAGACATAAGATTGTCAATATCCGCATCAAGAGCACAAGCAAATGCCTGATTTTAGAGGTCTTTCGAGTTTCCTGTTTCACTTCTTCAAGAAAACGAAGCGTAGAAAAATAAACAGTTTTATATCTTCTAAAATTAAAAAGATGAATAATCACAGGAACCGCAATGAATGCAGAAGCGAACAAAAAATAAGGATACAAAAAATTCATGTACAGCTTAATTTATAGGATTGATAGTACCGCCAGCAACATCAAAAAAATTGGTTTCAATATTTATTTTTTTGAATATATCAGCCAAGCGAAGATGATGCGTGTCGGTAATAAATATTTGTCCAAAATTTTCATCTGCAACGAGTTTCATCAGTTTTTCCATTCTGTTATAATCAAGTTTATCAAGTATATCATCAAAAAGAAGAATAGGTTTATATCCTTTAATTTTTTTTGTATAATCAAATTGTGCAAGTTTCAATGAAATCAAATAAGATTTCTGCTGACCTTGCGAACCGTACTTTTTTATTGGATATTCACCGAGTTTAAATAAAAAATCATCTTTGTGAATGCCGGCTGTAGAATAAAGAAAATTCCTGTCTTTCGGCAAAGCTTCTTCAAGCAGTTTATCAAAATCCATCGTGTTCAGTTGCGAATCATAAACCAAACTTACATTTTCTTTTCCGCCGGTAATATATTCATAATATGCCTGAAAAATTGGTGCAAACTTCTCAACAAATTCAATGCGTTTGAGGTATATCCTGTTTCCCAGTTCTTTCATTTTTTCATTCCAAATCTCCAACGATGATTTATTAAATCTATGTGATTCGTGAAACTGTTTCAACAACATATTTCGTTGTGCAACTACTTTATTATAATTAATCAAATCATCAAGATAAAGCTTATCAAATTGAGAAATCACGCCATCTGCATATTTTCTTCGTGCATCGCTACCATCATAAATCAAATCGCTGTCCGCCGGAGTGATAATAACCAAGGGGAATTCGCCGATATGGTCAGCCAAGCGATCATATTCAGTATTGTTCAACTTAAATTGTTTTCGATGATTCAACTGCTGAACACAGGAAACTGAATCCTGTTTATCGCTTCCTCTTTGGTAAACACCAGCAAGCCGGAAAAAATCTTCATCATGTTTTATATTCTGCACATCCACATTATTAAAATAACTTTTGCAGAATGAAAGATAATAAATTGCATCCAGAATATTAGTTTTGCCGGCGCCATTATCACCCGTAAAACAGTTGATTTTAGAGGAAAAATCAAGCTTTGCAGATGCAATATTCTTAAAATTGACTAGTTGCAATGATTGTAAAAACATAAATTCAGGAAATAAATTTCTTCAAACAAAAATAAAACATTAAACAGAATAAAATCTATCTAATGTTCACTAAATATTTAAAAAATAGTATTTTTGCAAACAAATATAAAAAAGCACATGGAAGATAAATCAAAAAAAATGGAAGAACCAATTGCTAAAGTTGAACAAGCGCTTAGCAGATCAGAGGAATTCATCATTCAGAACCAAAAGATTATAGGAATAGTTGTAGGTTCCATTATTGCACTTGTTTTACTTTTTTACGGTTATAAAAAATTTATTCAGCAGCCTAAAGAAGAATTGGCACAGAAACAATTTTTCATGGCACAGAAATATTTTGACATGGATTCGCTGAAGCTGGCTATGAACGGCGACGGCAATTATCCTGGTTTCATCAAGATTATTGATGAGTATGGCAGCACAAAACCTGGCAATTTATCACATTATTATTTAGGAATTTGTTATTTAAAACAAGGCAAATTTCAAGATGCCATTGATCAACTGGAAAAATTTTCAGGAGATGACGGTTACGTTTCAGCTATGGCAAAAGGCGGCATTGGCGATGCATACCTAGAATTGAACGACCTTGACAAAGCAGTGAAATATTATGAAAAAGCTGCTGATGTTAAAAAGAACGACATCACTTCTCCACTCTATTTGAAAAGAGCCGGCTTTGTTTATGAGCAAATGAACAAATACGATAAAGCCATTGAGGTTTACAAAAAAATTCAAAAAAATCATTTCAAAAGCTTTGAAGCAAGAGAGATTGATAAATATATTGCTCGTGCTACAGCTTTGATGGAAGAAAAAAAATAATTTCCATCGTATCTTTAACTCTAAACATATTGATTTTACTATTAAATCAGTATGTTTTCTTTTTTAAAAAATATACTTTTAAGAACCATTTAACTTAAAATAACTGTGGCTTCAAATCTTAAAAATTTATCCGACTATGATAAAAGCCTTATCCCGCTTGGTGATGGGCTGAATATCGGCATTGTGATTTCAGAATGGAATGACGAGATAACCAGAAAACTCGCTGAAGGAGCCATTTCCACGCTGATTGACAATGGCGTTGATAAAGATAATATTTTTATTGAATATGTTCCCGGCAGCTTTGAATTGCCACTTGGCGCAAAGTTTCTTTTTAATTCGCTTTTGTCAGAAGATATTGAATTGGATGCTGTCATCTGTCTTGGCTGCGTGATACAAGGCGAAACAAGACATTTTGAATTTATTTGTCAGGCGGTTTCTCAAGGAATTATGCAGCTTGGCATAAGCTTAAATTTACCAGTTATTTTTGGTGTATTAACAACAGAAAACCTTGAACAAGCACAAGCAAGAGCCGGTGGAAAGCATGGAAATAAAGGCGTTGAAGCAGCTGTTACTGCTTTAAAGATGGTGCAATTAGCTTTGTAAAAGAATATAGAATTCAGAATCCAGTATTCAGAATATTGAATTTTTTTTAAGTATATTTTAATAAAAATAAATCCTTTTTCTTCTTCTGAATTCTTTTAAAATAAATAATTAAAATGAACAAAAACGACAGTTTTCGGATTGTATTCATGGGTACACCTGAATTTGCTGTTGCTCCTTTAGATATTCTTCTTGCAAATAATTTCCAAATAGTTGGCGTTGTCACTGCGCCAGACAAGCCTTCCGGAAGAGGAATGAAAATTCATGCTTCTGCGGTAAAAGAATATGCTTTAAAAAAAGATTTAAAAATTTTCCAACCGGAAAAGCTTAAAAATCCTGAATTTATTGAGTCTTTGAAAGAACTTCATGCGGATCTATTTGTTGTTGTAGCTTTCAGGATGCTTCCAAAATCTGTTTGGGAAATACCTACTTGCGGCACCATCAATCTGCATGCCTCGCTGTTGCCGCAATACAGAGGCGCTGCACCTATCAACTATGCCATTATCAATGGAGAAAAGGAAACCGGTGTGACTACTTTTTTCATCAATGAACAAATTGATACCGGAGATATTATTGATTCTGTAAAAACAAAAATCAGTGCAGAAGAAAATGCCGGTGATTTGCACGACCGCCTGATGAATATTGGCGCTCAACTTGTGTTGGACACAGTGATTTCTATTCGTGATGGCAACTTAAAAAAAACAAAACAGTCTGTCATTACAACTAATGAGATATTAAAATCTGCACCAAAGATTTCTAAAGATGATTGCAGAATCAATTGGAATAAAAATGCAGAAATCATTCATAATAAGATACGCGGATTAAGCCCATTTCCGGGCGCTTTCACAGAACTTCAAGTTCATAATAATAAAAAATATCTTTTAAAAATATTTAAATCAAAAACAGAAATCATCGCACATAATTTTTCTGTTGGAAGTATTTTTTCTGATGGAATAAACTACATTAAAATTGCTGTAAAAAACGGCTATATCCTTTTAGAAGAGCTTCAATTGGAAGGCAGAAAAAAAATGTCAACTACCGAATTTCTTCGTGGATTTTCGTTTGATGGAAATATGAAAGTTAATTAAGAAAAATCAAAAATCTTACGACAAACGGCTTTTATAATCTTCGTAGCCGAATTTTTTCACTAAAACAAATTCATCTTTCTCTGTCCAAATGCCAATCATCGGCAGTCCAACACCATTGAAAGTAGTTGTTTTCACCATGGTATAATGAATCATATCATGAAAAATTATTTTATCGCCTGGTTTTAATTTATTTTCAAAAGAATAATCGCCCATAAAATCTCCTGCAAGGCAACTGATTCCGCCCATTCTGTAAACAGGTTTTCCGTTCATCGGCTCTGTAGCGCCGATTATCAAGGGCTTATAAGGCATTTCAAGGCAATCGGGCATGTGCGTGCTGAAGGAAACATCCAATATAGCTACTTCAATTCCTTTATTTTCGATGATATCCTGCACGGAAGAAACCAGATAGCCGGTCTGCCAGCCCACCGCCTCGCCAGGTTCGAGTATCACTTTAATATTATTATATTTTTTTCTGAAATCATTAATCAAACGAATCAAATGCTCACGGTCATAATCTGCTCTTGTGATGTGATGACCACCGCCAAAATTAATCCATTTGCACTGACGAATCAGATGTCCGAATTTTTCTTCAACAACTTTCAGCGTGCGTTCCAATGCAAAAGAATCATTTTCGCATAATGTATGAAAATGAAGCCCATCAATGCCTTCAGGCAATGTGGCAGAGAATTTATCAATCGTAACGCCTAAACGTGAACCCGGGCGAGCAGGATTGTAAAGATCAGTCTCAACTTCCGAATGCTCAGGATTGATGCGGATTGCACAAGATATTTTTTCTTTTGAACTATTAATTTTTTCCTTATAAAATTCCCACTGGCTGAAAGAATTAAATGTGATGTGGCTGCAATAGCTCATCAATTCATCGAAATCCTGTGGAAGATAAGCCGGTGCGCACAGATGTGCTTTTGATTTCATTTCATCAAAACATAAATGCGCTTCGTTCAAAGAACTCGCTGTCGCACCTTTCAAATATTCACGAATCATAGGAAACGTGCTGAACATGGCAAAACCTTTCAATGCACAGATAATTTCCGCACCAGTTCTATCCTGCACGTCTTTCAATAACTCAAGATTTCGTCTGAGCAAGCGCTCTTCTAAAACAAAACAAGGTGAAGGAATTTGATTAAAATTGATCATGTGAGCAAATAAAAAAATTAGTTCGTATTTTTAAAAGAATTCAGAAGTCAGAATTCAGAAGTCAGAATTCAGAAGAAAGGAAATGTATTTTTTATAAAAACAATTTTTGCGTTATTCTGATTTCTGGATTCTAACTTCTATATTCGTTACCAAAAATCAATTCTTATCTACAGACAAAGGCTTATCAACTTCTTCATGCCATGGCAAGCCATATTTCCCAAGCTTTTCCATAAAAGGATCCGGATTAAAATCTTCTACATTGAAAACGCCTTTGCCTTTCCAATTGCCTGTCAGCGCCATCATAGCGCCAATCATAGCCGGCACGCCGGTGGTGTAAGAAACTGCCTGCGCTTTGATTTCCTTATATACTTCAGCATGATCGCAATTATTGTAAACAAAATAAGTTCTTTCTTTGCCATCCTTGATTCCCTTGATCTGACAACCGATTGACGTTTTGCCTGTGTAATTGACGCCAAGAGATGAAGGTTCAGGAAGAACAGCTTTTAAAAATTGCAAAGGAACGATTTCTTTTCCTTCGTAAATAATCGGTTTGATATTGGTCATTCCTACGTTTTGCAATACTGTAAGATGTGTAATATAATTTTGACTGAAAGTCATCCAGAAACGTGCACGTTTCAGTTTGGAAAAATTTTTCACGAGTGATTCCAATTCTTCATGAAAAATAAGATAAGACTCTTTGTCGCCCACTTCAGGATATTCAATTGATTTGTGAATTGACAATGGCTCAATCTCAAGCCATTTGCCGTTTTCATAACATTTCCCTTTTTGAGTTACTTCACGAATATTGATTTCAGGATTGAAATTCGTAGCAAATGCTTTGCCATGGTCGCCTGCATTGCAATCAATAATATCGAGATAATGAATTTCATCAAAATAATGTTTCTGCGCATACGCTGTAAAAACCCCTGAAACACCAGGATCAAAGCCACATCCAAGAATTGCCATAATGCCTGCTTCTTTGAATTTTTCCTGATACGCCCATTGCCAGCTGTATTCAAAGTGAGCAACATCTTTCGGTTCGTAATTGGCAGTATCCAGATAATTCACTTTCGTTGCAAGACATGCATCCATAATCGTTAAATCCTGATACGGTAAAGCAACATTGATCACGATATCCGGTTTGAAACTATTAATCAAATCAATTAATTCGCCAGTATTATCAGCATCTACGCGTGCTGTTTTAATTTTGTTTTTGCCAATTTGTTCTGCAATCGCATCACACTTTGAAAGCGTACGGCTGGCAAGCATTATTTCTTGAAACACATCTGATGCTTGTGCGCATTTTTGTGCAACAACGCTGCCAACACCACCTGCTCCTATGATTAAAACTTTTCCCATTTTTCAATTATTTTATTTCTCGATTTCAGTCAGTAAAAGTAAAAAAAAATATTATCAATCAGGTTGAATGTTGATATATACAGATGTTGTGTTAATTAAAATCAATTTATTTTGAAAAAGAATACTTAAAAAAAATGAATGCAAATATGCTCATTTAACATGTTTATTCAATGATTCAAGTAGTGAAGTAACGATGGATAAAATGATACTGAATAATAATGCCCATCCGAAACCGTGAACTACAAAGCCTTTCACAAAATTTCCTGCAATCTCAATCATGAAAGCATTGATGAATAAAAGAAATAAACCAAATGTGAATAATGTAATCGGAATGGTGAGTATCACAAGCACCGGTTTAATAAACATATTTAAAATTGCCAATACAAATGCAACGATGATCGCTGTTAAATAATTGTCAATATCTACGCCGGGCAATAGATATGAAGTAATCATTATTGCCAGCGACGAAACAAGTATTTTCAATAAGAAATTCATAGTAAAATTATTCTTGATTCTTTTTAATAAAAATATCAAATTTATCTTTGGGTCTCAAATATTGTTCCCATGAAAACCCCTTGAGCAGCGCGTCTTTGCCTTGCACTTCTTTCACTGGATACATCGTAGCATCAGGTTGTCCGAGCACAACAATTTTCTCTACCTGATTTTTTTTAAAATGCAACATCAATTTTGAAGACACTGTTTTATTCACACCAATCAGCGAACTATCTTCTTCTAAAATATAATAGATTGTTTCAGCATTTCCGCGAACAAAGAGTCTACGAATTTCATTGTCATTAAAATAAGCAATCATCTCTTTTCCTTTGATTTGATTGTATCGCGCCGAATCATACTGCGATGAAACGAAGCATAAATTATAAAAAAATATTTTATCAACGGCATTGTTGCTAATCCGAATTTTTATCAGTTCAGCTTTCATTTGATTTGACTGCGACCAAAGCACAGGCTTTCCATAAAGCGTCAACATTGAATCCTTGTATGTATAGACCATTGAGTCGCAAAGTCCTTGTAAATCTTTTTTAAAAAATCTCATATTATGATAAGCAAACAGGGTCTTATTTTTCTTTGAGTTATCGGATATGGTTTTTAATGTATCTGCATGGAGGAATAATGTATCTGATTTGTTTTTATCAATCATTTGCAAAAGAGCGTTCCCTGTGACGAATGAATTTTCTGTTTCATCATAATACTCGCCATAATTCCCTTTAACAATAGTATTTCTAACAGTATCTGTAAGAACGACATTTCCAAAAGCCTGACCAAATCTTTTTTGTCTATCATAATACAAACTATCGCCGGTCAGTTTCTGTTTTCTATTGGTCAATAAGGCATTTTTATGAAATCGTGCAAAATTCTTTTTTGTATGATACCAACCATTTTCGCAATAGATATAGCTTTCTTTTTGTTCTATGATGGATGGACCAAGAAAATAAACCAGATCGGTCGCTGTATTAAACTTCAATGTATCAGAATGAATGACATACTTTGGATTGGTTAACACTACATTCTCTTTGAAAAAAAATATTTTTTTTGTAGAGTAATAATATCCAATCAAACTGGTAAGAACATTCTCGCCTTTGGTAATTCTCGCTCCGGTGTTGTATTGCGCAATATCTGATTCAAGATTATACGTGATATAATCTGAGGTCATGTGTATCTGATTATCGTTTAATCTGGCATTTTTATCCAGTTGAGCAATCCGCGTATCCCCATTATAATGCAGTACATCTCCATAAGCATGTGTGGAATCATTCACACGAATATGTACATGACCGAACGCATCCACAGCATTGATATTGGTGAATAGATGAGCGCTATCGCAATAGAGGTAAGTATTCTTATGCTTGAATATTACATTGCCAATCAAACGGCGAGCATCACTATTTTCTTTTTCATTAAATTTAAGTTCATCTGCCTGGATCAATTCAATTTTCGAAACTTGTTGTGCAAATGAAACTAAATGAATTAAAACTAAAAAAAGAAAACTGATGACAGAAAAAAATATATTCTTTTTCAAATGATTATTTTTATTCGCTTAATTAACGAACAAAATTAATCATTAGTTTAGAAAAAATAAATATTTAATTTTTAAAGTTTGTATTATAAAAAACAAAAAGCCCTATTCAATTGATGAACAGAGCTTTTGTATTTATTTCAGCTTGTTTTTACCGTGTTATACAAATCTTCTTTGTGAGTGTTTTATTTTCAGTGACAACCTTAACAAAACAGATAGATTGAGCAATACTTGAATTTATGTCTATTATTGAAGTTGTATTTGGTTCAATATTTTTTTCTGTGATTTGTTTGCCTAAAATATCATAAACCGTTACTAAACTTTTTTCTGTTGAACCTGAATAATTTTTTATTACTATCTGGCTGTGATTTGCATAAATGCTAATGTTTTCAGTGTTTATTTCTTTAATAGTTGTTGGTCGTGCACCAAACAAAACATTAAAACGGTTTTCATTTGATACGACGTCAGTAGTAAATATATAACTTGATGAACGAAGATCTGTAAATGTCTTTGTTTTCAAGTCTTCCAAGGTTACATCAACTGTTGGATCTATTGTCAGATTTTTTGCAGTTATTGTATATTTACCGCCTACACCTGTTGTGATTTCAACCGGTACTATTGAATTATACATTTTTGAAACCGGCAAATTATTCACAGCTACTTTCACAGAATTATTTTCCAATGTTTTTGAGTTTATTTGCGGAACATTTTCTTCAGGACTAAATAATTTATATGCATCCAGCATATCATCAAATCCATTGGTTGCTTCATTGCCAAAGGCAATCATTGTTTCGTCAGAAAAATTATTTCCATTGATTAATAATCGTACTTGATTACTAAAATCAGAGGTGCTAATTTCTTCTCCCTTCCAGAATGGTTGATTATATGCTATGCGCACTCTGTTGTCCATGCTCCATAATCCATTGGCTGCGCAATGCACGTAAAAGCCCTGCATTGATGGAATGTAGCGTGTTCCTCCATTTGTCCCTGTATGAGTATTTGAATTATATGTTGCATAACTGTGATGATATGAATCGTAAACATAAACCGTTGGGTCAATATTGGTATTGTGCCAACCATTCGCTGCTTCCCAGTCAATCGCACTGGGATAAGGATTTCCAACAAGATTCCATCCATCGCCTTTGCCTACGGTGTTCGTTACTGGTAATGTTATTGTACCTGTATGCAATTTTGAAATTGGACCGGAAAAAGTAGTTAAACGTTTGAATTCACTGAGTAAAGTTGGATTAAACCTAATGGTATAGCCTTTACCTGCTTGTAGAGAATCATAACCAGTAACAGCAACATAAGTATTTGTTATTTCATTAAAACTTTTTCCATAATAATATCGCAAAGCCATCGCGCCCATATATCCATTATAAAGCGGAGCAGCCTGATAATGCCAGTTGTTCAGCGTGTCATATATTTGAACAAATACAGAATCTGTTTCACCTGCTCCAATCAATTTAGATGAATTATCAGCAATAGCAAGCTGTCCAATATTATGAGCATCTGTTGCTTTGATATAAATATTTTTCAATACTTTCATCGTTTTGCCATTGCCATCAATAGTTAAAAGTTTTCCTGGAGCTACATCTACATTATTAAAAGTCGTTATTGAACTTCCTGTATATAACGTATTTCCATTGAATGTTACTTTTCCATTGTTATGAATAAAATTTCCATTATTAATAAAATTTCCTCCAATGAATAAATTTTGAGATGTACTTTGTAATGTGCCATTTATCATCAAATTCCCGTTAACTGTATCATTATCATTACTGATCATTGTTGCTGTATATCCAAAATTTTGAATTGTCAGATGATGATATTTGACAGGAATAACAGACTGATCAGATGATGTATTACTATAAACTACCGTATTGCCGGGTGTTGTGAAATCATAGTATGCACCACTGATACCACCAACTAAATTAATAATACCTGTACTACCATTAAAAACTTTACCTGAACAGGTTAAGGTTGAAGTTCCATCAATATTCAATGTACCCAAAACAGTAAGATTATTACAACGACCTGAAATATTGGTTAAATCAACAGTATTGCCATAATTAATTACTACATCATTGCAAGGCGCAGGAGCAACTGTGAAATCCCAATCATTATCTGTATTCCAACTGCCAGTATTATTACTATATAATGTAGTTGCTACTACAACTACCACACTACTTGACGCTGAACAATTCGATGCATTTGAAACAGTAACCGTATAAGTGGATGTTATAGTTGGTGTAACTGTTGCAGATGCTGATGTACTGCCAGAACTCCATGAATATGTTTCTCCACCTGTTGCATTCAGCGTTAAGCTTACACCAGGACAAGTGATTTGTTTTTTACCGGCATAGGCTATTGGATTTGAATTTACTGTAACTATTGCATTAGCTGTATTGCTACAACCGTTGGCATCTGTGCCTGTAACTGTATAAGTCGTTGATGTTGTTGGGCTGACAGTCTTGGTATTACCACTGCCTAAACTATTGCTCCATGTATATGTGTTAGCGCCATTTACTGTAATATTAATTGATGATCCAAAACAATTTGAGCCTCCTCCAGCTATTACAGTTGGCAATGGATTGACTGTCACAATTGACTGAGCTGTATTGGTACAATTATTTACATCTGAACCCGTCACAGTGTATGTTGTAATACCCGGTAATGGAGTAAATGGTATATTATTTGAAATTCCGTTATTCCAAGTATATGATATTGCACCGCTACCATTTAAAGAGACCTGTTGACCAGAACATACTGTTGTGGTTGGAAGATTTGAAGTGATGGTTGGTAAAGCATTAACTGTTACCATTGCCTGTGCTGAATTTGAACATCCTATAGAATCTATTCCTATCACATCAAAATAGGTATTACTAGTTGGATTAACGGTATATATTTTTCCTGTGCTTAAAATATTGCTGTGCGTATCAGTCCATTGGTAAATTTTCGCACCGTTAGCTGTGAGTGTAACTGATGAACCCTGACAAATAGTTGCATTGTTTACCGTAATATTAGGTAATGGATCTATTGGTAAATATCTAATTGTTGTATCCCAACATCCATACATGTTTGTTGAATAAAATGTAAGTACTTCTGTATTGCCAACCGTTTGTGATTGATAGGTATAATTCCCTCCTGATATTGAAATATCTAACCATCCTCCTTTACAATAATAGTCTTTTATTATATTGCCTGTTAAAATATCTTCAGACCAAACTTTAATTGTTGGATAAGGTTTCGGTCTTACAATTATAATTGCATTTGCTGTATTTGAACATCCACTGCTGTTAGTACCTGTTACAGTATAAGTTGTTGAAGTTGTTGGTGTAACTGGCTTTGTCACTCCAGTGCCTAATCCATTGCTCCATAAATAAGTATTTGCGCCGGATGCGGTAAGCGTAATATTATTAGCATTAATACAAACAGTGCCGCCTGTAGCAGTTACAGTTGGTAAAGAATTAACTGTAACAACGGCGCTTGCAGAATTAGTGCATCCGTTGGCATCAGTGCCCGTCACATTATAAGTTGTTGTTATTGTTGGATTCACTATTTTTGGTGTGCCTGTACCTAAACTATTACTCCATGTATATGTACTCGCACCACCTGCTGTGATGCTTATTGAACTTCCATTACAAATTGTTCCACTTCCTGTTGTTACTATCGGTAAGGGAAACATGCCTACTGATATATGCTGGTCGCTGAACATCCTTTGTTATCAGTAACACTAACAGAATAAGTTGTATTGGCTGTTACAGTGGCTGATGGTGTTACGCTTGTTGTTGGTATAGCTCCTGCGGACCATGCATAAGTATAAGGACTAGTACCTGCTGCCGCATTTGCGCTTAATAATACTGAACTGCCATTACAAATATTTGCTACTGATCTTGCTGCACTAACTGTTGGTAATGGATTGACTACAATTGTCTGAGTTTGTATAACTGATATATTATTGGCATCAGTTACAGTTACTGTATAAGTTGTAGTGATTGTTGGAGAAACAGTAGGCGATGATGATGCACTTGAAAATGTATTTGGGGTGCATGACCATGAATAAATGAATGGCAATGTACCTGTCACCGAAATAGAAGTATTTAATGTTAGTGTTGATCCATTACAAATTGTTGATTGGCTTGGTGTAATAGTAATTACTGTAAGAGGTGAACAAGTTGGTAATATAGAAGAACCTGTTTTTACATTTATACCAATTGAACCTCCACTACTATTTGTAATAGTACCACTGAATGCAAGATAACTGGAAGAAGCACCTATTACTGCTCTACTACCACTGTTTGCAATAGAATTAGCATTCACAAATCTTGCATAAAGTCCCTGTGTAGTTGGACCGGTAATGTTTGCATAGTTATTAAAAACTCCATTCGTAGTTATAGTTACTCCGCAATTTACTAATAGATTACCACCAGAAGTTGTTGTAAAAGTGCCATTAACTGTTAAATTGGCTGTTACTGTATTGGTTCCACTCGTATTACTTAACATCAAATTATTATAAATAGGTGTTGAATAAATAGTTTGACCACCAGTAGCATTATAATATTCAACAGTTCCTCCTGTCAAAGTATTCATTGTATAGTTTATAGGGAAATTGCTACCCATCTGACCACCTGTTGTTCCAGATAACCGCAAAGTACCTGCAATGGTAAGCGTACCTCCTGAAGTACTTCTGTTTATTGTATAAGTTCCAAAATCAAGTATTCCTGATGTAATAGTTAAATTTCCAGTAACTGTCTGGTTTAAACTTAAAGTTGTAGTTCCACTTGATTTATTTATATTAAGATTGCAAAATGTAGTACTTGAAGAACCGCCAATGGTTTGAGCAGAAGAGCCATTAAAAGTTACAGTACCTGAGCCTATTGTTAACGTTCCATTGTTTGTCCAGTTGCCATACACAGTTAGACTTGATATGATCGTTAAAATAGCACTGCTATTAATAGTAATATTATTACATAATCCACCTGCTGAACCAATAGTCGGTTGATATAGAGTACCTGAAGGAATTATAACATCAGTTGTTGAAATAGGTATAATGCCATTACACCAATTACTCCCTGTATTCCAATCAGTGCTGGTTGTACCCGTCCAGGTGCCAAGCGTACATCCTGAACTGACAATTACATAATACTGTTGAATCATAAAATATGAATTACCGGAATAGTAATATCCATATTTCCCAGGAACTTGAGCCACTCCGCCAAGTACTAGTTGATTTGTTGTGATATTTCCACTTCCAACTTGGGCTTCTCCTGTTGCACTTATAGTTAGAGTACCATTGATAGATGTTGTACCTGGTGAAAAATATTTAGAATAAGAACCACCGCTTAATATTAAATTATAATAATTAGTGCCAAAAATTGTTTGCGCTCCTGCATATTCATAATTAACAGTGTTGCCATTTGCAGTGGCGATAAGCGTCAAGCCTATTCCTCCTCCATAGTTTATATTAAGAGTGCTGTTTGCTGCATTAATTAAGCTGCCATTGCCAGTACTATATAATGTATTCGCTGTAAGCGTCCCATTATTTGTAAGATTAATAGAGTTAACCTGAACACTCATAGTAAAAATTCCGGAAATTGTCTGGTCGTTGGTCTGAAAGAAATGTGCTCCTGTATTCGCTGTAAATGTTCCATTGTTAATAATGCCATTGCTAAACCAAGGTGTAATTGATGCATTTTCAATCCAAATAGCTCTAGCATTTATTGTCACTAAACCAACAAAATACATGTTATTTGCTGAAGAAAAATATAAACCACCTGATGTTCCGCTCCCAACAGTAGTAGTACCACTAACCATAAAGGTATTAGCGACGGTTAAAGAAGTGCCATCACCTATTGAAAGATTTCCGCCTATAGACAAGACGGCAGTTGTTGAAGCAGATACAGTTCCTCGAAGTGATAAATTACCACCTATAGAACCAGTTTGCAATACGTCTGTTCCGCTACCACTTAATATAAGGTTATAATAAGAATATCCTTGAATAGTCTGGTTTGAACCATTGAAGTTAACAGTACTGGTAGCAACTGTAAATGTTCCACCTGAAGAAAGAGTTCCTCCAATATTAAGAGTTCCTGCTCCGGTAAACGTAAGTTGTGCATTAGGATCACCTGAAAATGTAATATTCCCTGTAACGTTGATAGTTCCAGTAGATGCTGATACTAAACAGGGTTGAGTTGAACTATAATTACCAGGAATAAAAATACTGGCTGCGCTTAATGTACCTGCTCCCACAGCAATAGTGCTACTAACAGAATAAGTAGTTTGCTGTGTCATAGTGATAGCACCTGTAACGGTAAGTGAATTAGAATTGCTAATAATTACACCATTGTTTGTGTTGGCTATTGAAAGCGCTTTTATTGTTAAACTAGCACACGTGTTTGCGCCATCCACGGTAACAATCACATTGGGGTTAATTATAACAGCATCTGTTGATGTCGGAGGAGTCTGACCACCCCATGTTGCTGTATTGCTCCAAGCTCCACTTACACTTGCTATTTTTTGTGCCTTCACTAACGACACAGCTAATAGCAATATAAAGAATATAATATAAGATAATAAATTTATTTTTTTCATATCATTTATGATTAAGAATAATTAAAAAATTGTTTTATTGCTTGCGTTGTTTTACAAGTAATGTTTTGTTTCTGACGAACTGAAGAAATATTAACGGAATTCTGAAAATAAACAGGATCAATAAATATAGACAAGAGAGTGAAAATTACTACAGGAATGATATAAAATAATATCCAAAATACTTTTTGTTTCATAATACCTCCGTGAACTCATTATTTTCTATTTTTCAACTTAAAAAATGTATGATCTTCAGGATTCATTTAACTTCAATAAATAATTCTGCAAAGATAGATGTTTTACGCAAAAGAATCAATAGTTTTGTATGATAATTATCATGTTTTAACGAACAAAAAAAGAGATTAATCATATTTTTGTGCGGACAAATTGCGGACAATTATTTCTTACTGTTAAATTATTTTTTTCAAATAAATTTCTCATCTAGGAAATTCATTCTTTTATCACAATAAATATACTCCACCATATCACGTATAATATAACAGGTCTTAATTATTTAACAGAGGAATATAGATAATCAAATTAAAATAATCGTTTAGACACGATAATAATTATCTGATAACACTTTTGAATATAAAGGGAATGAAAAGAAATAAAATGGACTTTAAATTATCTTTTAATTTTATTTGGGGCGTTTTGTGTAAAAATCTGAAAGACTGTTTCGATGTTTCCACTGGGCATACGAGCGGGATAGTTTAAAATATCTCCGTTCTCATCAATAAAGACAAATAAGGGAAGAGATTTTGCATTATACTTTTCAATCAATTCCTTATCACCATTGAAATAAAGTGCATGCCAGGAAAAATTATTCTTCAACAAGAAATCCATAAAAGTTTCTTTCTTCCTGTCAAGAGAAATACCAATGAACTCAATTTTATTTCCATATTTTTTTTCGTAATCATTGATTAGTTTTAACTCTGTTTCACAAGGCAAACAATCGGATGTAAAGAAAAAAAGATAAATATATTTTCCTTTAAAATCATTTAATGAAATAATTCGACCATTCAAATCTTTGAGAGAAAACAAAGGTGCTTGTGTAGCTATATTCAGCTTGGTTGCAGCAGAAATAATATTTTGAGCAATAATTTTATGTTGTTCGAATTTAGTTTTCTGAATAAATGCTTTAAGTATATAAATAATGTTTTCTTTTGAAAAATCTTTTACGCCAAGCAAATCATTCATATTTTTTAAAAGCACCAATTCTCGAAAAACTTCATTTCGAAGAATAGTATCTTTTCCCAGAGAATCAAGTAATGCAGGATAGTTGGCTTTATAATTAATTGTTGTTTCTAAATCTTTATATTTAATTTTTCGAGAACCAGAAAGTATATAATTTGAAAAAAGATTATTAAACAAATCCATATATTCAACATTATCATACAACACCGGCTGATTATAAAAATATTTTTCTATCAATTCATCATTGCCTTTCAAATGGGCAAACATGTAAAGAGAAGCCAGTTTGTATTTGCAATATGCTTTAAAATATTCATTATTAAAACCTAAAAATTCGTATTCAATTTTTTTCAAAAACAATTCAATTTTTTTCTTGGAAGGATGAACGTACAATGTGTCTCCGTAAGAAACTATAAAATTATTAAACGCAGAATTAAACTTGCCAATCACAGTATTCAACTCAGTTTCTTTTGAATTTAACATCTCCATTTTAAGATATTGTTGGTCTAAAAATGGATTGATAATTTCATAAATTGAATCATAATTTACGCGCTGAATCTTTACTTCATAGGTTGAATTTGGTTCAATATATAATTCCGCCTTGTGATATTCAATGGTAATAAATGACATAAACGTATTGTCAGCATTGAATTGCAATGTAAAATTCCCTTTATCATCAATAAACGTAGAAGCTACTTTGCGCTCCAGATAAGTTACCTGATCGGAATAAGTAATAACATCCAATGTTTTTCCTTCTGCACCCGGCGCTTTGCCATTAATGACAACCTTTTGAGAAAAAGAATTGCAAAAAAAGAAAAGAAAAAAAATCAGCAGAATATATTTATTCATTTTAAACAAATAGCACTTAAAATACAGGAGTCAGAAATCAGAAATCATTTTTCAACTTTTAACTTTTCACTTCAACGTAATTCCATCAGGAACGAACTTACTGACATCACCGCCATTCCTCAATATATCACGAACAATAGATGAATTTAAAGCAGTAAATTCAGGTGTTGTAAGCAAAAAAATTGTTTCTATCTCTGGCAACATTAATTTATTCATTTGTCCAATGCTCCTTTCAAATTCAAAATCAGCTGACGTACGTAAGCCTCTGAGAATATATTTTGCATTTACTTTTCGGCAGAAATCTACCGTCAAACCTGAATATTGCTCAACACTGATTGAATCGTTTCCTTCAAAAACTTTTTTAATCCAATTTATTCTTTGTTCAATTGTAAAATATTGTTTTTTTTCTGTATTGATTCCAACCGCAACAATGATTTTGTCAAACAGTGGAATCGCACGTTTTATAATAGATTCATGACCTTTGGTGATAGGATCAAATGAACCGGGGAATACTGCAATTTTTGACATAACTATATTTTTTTACAAATGTATTTCTATTAAATTCAAAACAAAAATCTAAATAAGCCAAATGTAAATAATTTCATCAATTAAAATTACATAAAAAAAATTATATTTGTATTTTGTTTTATTAAAATATAAAAACATGTCTGAATTAATTTTTATTGTAGAAGAATCATTGGAAGGTGGTTATACCGCTTCAGCGCTTGGAGAATCAATATTTACCGAAGCAGAAACCTTAAATGATTTAAAGATTGCAATCAGAGATGCAGTGAAATGTCATTTTGATGATCCCACAAAAATGCCAAAAATGATTAGATTACATTTTGTTCATGATGAAATTTTAACGGTATGAACAAATTACCAAGAGATCTATCTGCATCGGAACTGATTAAAAAATTAAGCAAATACGAATATATTGTTACACGACAGACAGGTAGCCATATCCGGCTGACAACATCACAAAACGGAGAACATCACATTACTATCCCTAATCATAATCCTATTAAATTAGGTACTCTGAATTCTATCTTAAATGATATTGCTTTACATCTTAACATTGAAAAAAAGGATTTATTCTAATAATGCTTTAATTTCCCTTTGAAGTAAAAATACTAAAATTTACATTTCCATAATTTCTGTGCTGTAAAAAATTTAGATGCTTACTAAAATCAATAAATCGGCTATGTTCAACAATAAGCCAACCTTCAGGTTTTAATATATTATTTGCAAAAACCAGATCAGGAATTGTTTTAATTTTTTCTTCCATATCATAAGGTGGATCAGCAAAAATAATATCATAATCAATTTTGCATTGTTGAAGAAAATGAAACACTTCACTACGGATCGTTTTTATATTTGAAAATTTAAATGCAAGTGCCGTTTTACTAATAAAATCAATACATTTACGATTGTTATCCATACTTGTAATCTGTCCGCATTGTCTGGATGCAAATTCAAAAGTAATACTGCCGGTACCGGCAAATAAATCAAGCACATCGTTAACTTCGGATAAATCAAAATGATTTTGAATAATATTAAATAATCCTTCTTTGGCAAAATCTGTCGTTGGTCTGACAGGCAATCCACTCGGTGGATGAACCGGTCGTCCTTTATGCGTTCCGCTGATTATTCGCATAAATTCAAATTAAAAAGAGAATAAAAATGATGAGGTGGAATTGTATTTAAACTTTCACAATAATTAAAACTTTCCGTTCTATTTATAAAATGTATATTTCTAATATATTTGTAAAGCACTTCATACAACTGGCTTTCAGCAATGATTTCACCCAAAATAGTTACATCTACATTTTCAGGATTTAAATCCATTTGTTCTATGACAAACAAAATATAATAGATAAATTCTTCAGGACTTTTAAATAAAAATGAATTATAAAGTAAAAGCTTTTTCCCTTCCATTATCAGTATTTCAAATTGCGATGAATGCACATTTACAAATACTTTTTTTTCATTCACCTGATGTTTAAAATTCAAAAGCAAATTCTCAATCATCACGATTGAAGCAGAATACAGCTTATGATTCGGAAAAAATTCATTAAATATTTTTTTTAAACATTCTGGCAACGCATAGATACAGTGGGCATCAACGGCATTCAGTTTATTTGCAACTATTTCAAAATCATTCGGCAATTTTTCTGTAAACTTCAAATAAGTTTTTATTTCCTTTTCATCAAAAAGTGGTGCAGGCACAATCGTAGATTTGTGTCCATGATAAACAACTTTTACCTGCTTGTAAACATATTTTAAATTTTCGGATTTATCAATAATTTCCTTGTATGCTTCACATTGCAATTCTGCATCATCACTTGATTTAAAACTAAAAGATTCTAAAACTAAAAATTTATTTTGCGAAATATCCAAAATACAATAGCCCAAACTATCATTCAGCAATTGAATGAAAAGCGCATAACGATATGTGGCATCTTTACGAAAATCCTTATCAATTAAACTTATTTCCGAAACTATTTCAGACATTGATGAAAAAGCTAAAATTTATTTTAAAAATCCTGACAAATGTATGATTATTTTAAAAATCAATCATCATCGTTTAGAGAGAAAGCAAATTCAATCTACCATTAATTTTTTTGTAACAGAACCTTCAGATGTTTTTAAACGATAGAAATAACAACCTTTTCCTAGATTATTTTTTTGAATTTTCAACGTATAACTTCCAGCCGGATAAGCTGAATAGGATTGAGAATAAATTTTCTCTCCGGAAATAGTATAAATACTCAGATCAAAAGCTGTTGCAACCGGAAGATTAATATCTATATATGTCTTATCGCTGAATGGATTCGGATAATTCTGGCTCATTGAAATTTGATTTCTGTTCATTTCAGCCACAGAACCTGCTGTATCGTGCGTATATCTTTTAAATGCTGATTGTCCACTGGCAACTAATTCAGGAAGATTATCACCGGCAAGCAAAGCAAAAGCCACTGTAAGTGAATCCTGATATTTCAACAAAAATGGTCCAGCGCTTAATATATGCGACACATCGTTTCCTGTAGTTCCACCTGCATTATATCTATCGGATGTCAATGCAATAAATTTTTCAAAATCTGATAACCCATCATAAATATTGATACTTCCATTGGTGCCATCATTATCAATTGCATAATAATTAAATGCTGAAGTAGTTAATAATTTTATACCAGTAAATGGATTGCTATTCAAAGGATATACATATCCCAATTTATTATTTTCATCGAAAGATGCGATATTATTACGATTGCTGCCAATATCCCAATCCATAAAAAGACCAGCATGAAAATTTGAGATATCCGAATTTGATTTATTTTTAAAAACATATTCGCAAATAATGTATTTTGCATCTGCCTGTTTATTCCATGCGTAAACGTTTTGATTCACGGTAACATTTAATTTATTTGTACCGGCAAGACTATCATTAAAAACAGCATGAGCATCAATATCTGATGTAATTGGTGGAATCACTTTACTGATTGGCGAAAGCGAATAAAAATCTCTATCTAAATTATGTTGACTGTCATAAATATTATCCGAAATATTTACAGATGAATTTCCAAAAATCAATCCTCCGCATGACATCAGCGAACGTCCGTGTTTATAAGTGAAACCGATTCCCTGTGTGGCATATGCATCATTATATCCAATATTCCCAGTACCCGAAAACGTAGCGGCAACAAGGTTTGTGTCTATAGTAATATAATTTGCATTTATTAATATTGAAAAATTTTGATACGCTGAATAATTCTTATCTGTAAATTCAAACTTAAAATCAATCTGTTCGTTTTCTTTAACAGTAGGAAGTATAAGCACTTTGAATGGATTATTTAAATCATTCTTTTTTTCAAGCGTTTGCAAAATGCCAAAATCTATTTCAGGATTTAATATTTTGACATTAGACGAAGACGTTGTTAGCGTGACTTTCAAATCTGTTGTCGGAGCAAGATAATTAATAAAATCTCCGGCAATTTTTATTGTATCATTTTTTGAAAGATTAATAAAAGACTGCAAATTCAATTTATCTGTTAGGAAATTAACTGAAGGTATATTTGTAATTGTCAATGCTCTGTAAAGATTGACACGACCAGCACCCATTTGTTGCGCATAAAAAACATTTTTTTTTATTGTATCAATATTATCAGCTGTTACCTTTAACTGCTCTCCTATTTGCAAAGCTGATAATTGAGGAAAATAAGATTTCACAATCGCTGCAAGTCCTGAAACCAATGGCGCAGCCATAGATGTTCCGGCAGAATATATATATGTTCCATTTTGCCAAGTTGAAAAAATATATACTGAAGGTGCACAAACATCAACATATTTCCCATAGGAAGATTCATTCCATTTTACATCATTGCTATCAGTGCCAGCCACGCTAAGCACATAATTGTATGATGCAGGATACCAAGGCGCCGATGAATTATTTTTAACATTACCAGCTGCGGCAACAACCAAAACATTTCTGTTAAACGTTGCATAATTGATTATATCCTGCCCATAAGCGCCGGAAGAAATAGTATCTCCCCATGAACAATTAATGATACTGCATCCATGATCCGCAGCATAGACAATACTTTCAAATGCATAGACTAAATCACCAGTAGAATCAGCAATTTTGACAGGAAGAATTTTGCATTTAAACCCAGCGCCTGCAATTCCTAAATTATTATCCGTCGAAGCAGCTGCAATGCCACTGACATGAATGCCATGAAGTCCACCATTTTGCACTCCATTTTTATAACACACGACTGCTTGCGTATTATTATTATTACCACCAAAATTCCAACCATAAAAATTATCTATGTATCCGTCATTATCATTATCAATGCCATCAATCGGATCATTGTAATTATATTTGATATTATCCTTCAAATCAGGATGAGTCAGGTCAGTACCCGTATCTGAAATACCTATGACGGTATTTGTATCTCCTTTACAAATATCCCAACCTGCAAAAGCCATAACATTCTTCAATCCATATTGAGATGCAATGCGTGAATCGTTTGGCACATATAATAAACGTGGAATATAATGTGGAACTGCATACATTATAACACCTGTGGCATATAGAGCGTTTATTGCTTTTTCCAGAGGAATATCGCTTTCATATTTCAATTCATAAATCAATGTTATATCAACAAAATCATGTGAAATATTTACACTCTTAACTTGGGGAGTTGATGAATGTTGAAACTTTCGAGTTAGATTTACAAGCTTAACTGACTGAAAAAAATCCTTTAATTCTGAAATAGCAATCTCATTATCTGAACATTTGTTTCTGTAATCTGGCTTTATTTTAAAAATAATAGTTTTCTGCAAATACTGATCTTCGCTGATTCCCTGAGGCATTGAAAATTTTTCATTATAAGTTGTCACTGTCACTTGAGCTGACAATAAAGCAAGTTTGAAAAAGAAAAAAAATAGAATTATATATTTATTCATTTAAGAAAAAAATTATTGATTATTTCAATTTTATTATTTTTTTTGTAATTGATGAATTAGGTGTCGCAAGACGACAGATATAATAACCTTCAGCTAAATTTTTATCCAACTTAAATAAATATGTTCCTGATGTAAATTTACTATTTGCAAGCGTCATTATTTTTTCGCCAGTAATATTATATATGCCTAAATCAACTTGCGAACTAGCAGGAATATCAACAGAAATATACGTTTCACTAGTTGATGGATTTGGATAAATCTGCATCTGAAGAGCATTCTGAATATTATTCTTTATAAAATTAACACCTGTAATCGTATCTGTTTTATATTTAATTTTTGCCGCTGTTAAGCTTTTTTCAAGGTCTTGAACACTATCACCGGCAAGAATAATAAACGCAATTTTTTTAGATTTATTCACATCCAAATTAAAAGGGCCAACCGAAAGTATCTGGGAAACATCACCACCATTAGAGCTACTACCGGCAACAAATCGGTTATTTGACAATGCAATATATTTGCTTGAATCAGTAAAAACAGGCAAGACACTTACGCTGCCATTAGCGCCTTTATTATCTGCAGCATAAAATTTATAAGGCAAAGGCGTTAAAAGCGCTGTTCCGCAATAAGGCAAAACACCATCAATATTATACGTATACCCCAAACGATTAATTGTATCAAAATTAGTTCTATTCCTGTTGGCGGTATCCCAAATATCCCAATCAGTATAAAGTCCTGCATACAAACCTGTCAAAGGCGAAGAAGAAATATTTTTTATTTGATATTCAAAAATCAAATAATTGGCATCATTCAACGATTTCCAGGCATACGTTCGTTGTTGAATTTCAATATCAAGATTTTTATTATTTATCAAACTATTATTAAATTCACCATAATATTCAAAATCAGCAATTGATGAAGGTATCTGTCTGATATTTTTTGTTGAAAAAAAATCATTGGAAAACAAATTGTTTTTACTATAAATATTATCTGATAAATTATTTTTCGAATTGCCAACAACAATGCCTGCACATGACAATAGATTATTACCTTCTTTATAAAAAAAACCGGCGCCTTGTGTCTGATTATAATCATTATATCCAAAATCACCCGTGCTTGTAAGTGTAGTTGCAATATTATTAGGATAAACATTTAATAAATCTACATTTAAAAACACTTTAAAACTTTGAGTAGCGGAATAATTATCATCAATAAATTTAAAATTTATTTGAAGATTATAATTTGAAGGAATATTCGAAAGCAATTGAATTCGGATTTGTTTAGGACTATTCATGACAGCCATTGTAGACATTATTCCTAAATCAATAATAGAATCAATTATCTTTACATAAGGTGAATTAGTGGAAATTGATACTTTAAGATTTTTTGTCGGAGAAAGAAAATTAACAAAATAAGGATTGAATTTTAAAGTATCATTTTGCGTTAAATACTGATAGGAATCTAAAGGCAGACTATCAGTAAGCAGCCGCACAGAAGGAAGATTTTTAATTGTCAAAGCTCTGTAAAGATTAATTCTTCCGGCGCCAAGCTGTTGAGCATAAGAAATATTTTTCTTAACAGTATCAATCAATTCAGCTGTAACTTTTACTTGTTCGGCAACTTGCAACGCAGTATAGGATGGAAAATAAGATTTAACAATCGCTGCAACTCCCGATGCAAAAGGAGCCGCCATAGATGTGCCGGTTAAAGAAACATATAAACTATTTGACCATGTAGAATAAATATTTTCGCCGGGAGCACATACATCAATGTTAATTCCGTAATTAGAAATACTTGCTTTTTCATCATTTGAATTTGTCGCTGCAACACTAAGCACATGATTCAATGAGGCAGGATAATAAGGTTTATTATTGCTATCATTTCCAGCAGCTGCCACAACAAGTGCATTCTTATTGAAAGTAGCATAATCAATAATGTCTTGTGCATATTGCCCAGGATAATTGGTATCTCCCCAAGAACAATTGATAATACTGCATCCATGATCAGCTGCATATTTAATTCCTTCATACGACTTAATTAGTTTGCCCAAAGAATCAATTTTCACAGGAAGAAATTTACATTTAAAACCTACTCCTGCAATACCTTTTCCATTATCCGTTGAAGCAGCAGCAATACCAGCCACATGAATACCATGATAATTAGAATTGGCAGTAGGATTATTATCTTTTTGACCCAAATCCCAACCTCTGAAATTATCAATATATCCGTCATGATCATTGTCAATACCATCAATCGGATCATTGTAATTATATTTGATATTATCTTTCAAATCAGGATGATCTAATTGAACACCAGTGTCAACAATTCCAATCACTGTATTGGTATCTCCTTTGCTGATATCCCAACCGGCAAATGCAGCAATTTTTGCTAAACCCCATTGTTTTGAAATTACATTTGAATCATTAGGAGTATAAAGTAGATGCGGTATATAATGCGGAACTGCATATTGCACAACTCCTGTTTCATACAATTGATTGATGGCTTTTTCCAAATCAATTTCAGTGTTATATGTTATTTCATAAATTGAAGACAAATCTATTTGTTTACCAATTTGCGCACCTTTTGTAATTGTATTTATTTCTTCAGGAAATTTTTGCAAAATATTTTCAACTTGAATCTTATTGAAAAAATCATTTAATCCAGCAATTCCAGACACATCACCTTTTTTACTATTTTTTTTATATTGATCCTTTAATCTAAAAATGATTGTTTTAGGAAGATATTGCTCTTGATGAATTCCAACAGGCATATTGAAATGCGGATTTGACATTTTAGAATTTTGCGTTTGTCCTGACAATTCTATCACAGAAGAACATAAAATCACGAAACAAAAAATGAAATATTTAGTCATTTAAAAGTATTTAAAGTATAAAAGAAAAATATTTTCTCAATCTTAAATTCAATGCAATTTACTCAATTTATTTTTTATTTTAAAATGAATAAATTATAATTCTGAATAAGCAGGAATATCATTCAAAAAAATCCACGTTGAATTTTCATAATCAAGTTCGCAGCAAAAATGCTGTAATCCATTGGTAACCATCAAATATTTCACCTTGTAAACCATATTATATCTGGCGATTTGTTCAAACACTTTTTGTGAAATTTTTACAGTTGGCGCTTTGCATTCAATGAGAACGGCAGGTTGCGAGTTTTTATTATATATCAATATATCTGCACGTTTTTCTGTTCGGTTCAAACGCATTGATTTTTCAACTATTATCATTGTTATAGGATATTCTTTTTCATGAATCAGATAATGTAAAATATGCTGTCGTACCCATTCTTCTTCTGTCAACAAAACATATTTTTTTCTGACAAAATCAAAAATATTTAACTTCTCTTGAATGACAGAGGTTTTGAAAATATATTCAGGAAAATTCAGCTTCTTCATCATGAAATCAAACCTACAATTTTTTTTCAAATAAACAATAACCAATTTAAAATTCATCTTGACAAATATTTTTTTGATAAAAAAATTAACTTTGCTTCCACATTCTTCCATTTATGACTTTTGAACAAATACTGGCTAATCTGACAAATAAAATTTATCATCCCGTCTATTTTTTATGCGGTGAAGAACCTTATTATATTGATGTTATCAGCGATTTCATTGAACAAAATGTGTTAAGCGAAGCGGAGAAAGAATTCAATCAACATATACTTTACGGACGAGATGCTAACGTTGAAATGATAATCAGCTATGTCAAGCGTTTCCCGATGATGGCAAATTATCAGGTAGTCATTATCAAAGAAGCGCAGGATTTAGATAAAATTGAAAATCTGGCTTCATACTTTGAAAAACCTCTAAAATCAACTATTCTGGTCTTTTGTTACAAATACAAAAAAATTGATAAACGAAAAACTTTCTCCAAAGTCATTGATAAAACAGGTGTTCTATTTGAATCAAAAAAATTATACGATTCGCAAATTCCAACATGGATTACTGATTATTTAAAAAATAAAAAATTCAGCATCTTGCCTAAAGCAGCTGTTCTGATGGCAGAATATTTAGGAAATGATCTCAGCAAGATTGTCAATGAACTCAATAAAATAATCATTAATGTTCCGGCGAACAGCCAAATTTCACTGGAACATATTGAAGAAAATATTGGCATCAGCAAAGACTTCAATATCTTCGAACTTCAGAATGCTGTTGGGAAAAAAGATATTCTTAAAGCGACACGAATCATTAAATATTTTTCTCAAAACACAAAACTACATTCGCTTGTTTTAACATTGAATATCCTGCATACGTTTTTCTCAAAGCTTTTAATCTATCATCAAGTGCAGGATAAATCACCAAAGAGCATTTCAACTGCATTATCTATACAACCTTTCTTTGTTAATGATTATAAGATTGGCGCTAATAATTACAGTCCATCAAAAATCATTGAAATCTTTTCTATTCTTAGAGAATATGATCTAAAATTTAAAGGCATTGAAAATCCTTCCACTACTGAAAATGAGCTGAATAAAGAACTCATTTATAAAATTCTACACTAAATATTTTATTCCCTGTTCTACTTTAAAAAAAATTAAATTTTCGAGCAAAAATCAATCATTCCCAAAAATGGAATTTCAATTCTATTATTAAGAAAACGGAAACATTTTGATTTTTTAAAATCCTTATTTGACAGGCATTTGAAAGACATTATGCTGGTTGGTATAATTTTCGTTTCTACTAAAATATGAAAAAATTATTACTCATATTTTTTCTTTTTAATATTTTAAGGTTAACAGCTCAAGAAGACGGACAACTAAATTTATTTACAGCTTCTCCATTAGCCATAAACCCAGCGATGACAGGATATTTCCAAAATGCAAAATGGAGAGCATGGTTGGATCATAGGGATCAATGGTCAAATGTACAGAAAAGAGGAATGATAACAGAAACCTTCTCGTTTGACGCTCCAATCACCAAAAAAAAGATTGGATATGGTTTATTAATCTCCAACAATTCTTCATTAAAAGGATTGATGAATGATTTCTCTTTGATGGGATCATTTGGATACAACAATATTTTATCGAAAAAAAACAATCAATACTTTTCATTTGGATTACAGTTCGGATTAAAACAAAAAAGTTTTCATCCTGAAAAATTATCATTTGACGAACAATATATAGATGGCGTTGGCTATTCATCAAGCAATCCGAACAATGAATCCTTTTCTCGCACAAGCTGTTTGTATCCAGATTTTAATGCAGGAATGCTTTGGTATGTAAAAGATCGTTGGAAAAGCAAAAAACCATGGCTGGGCTTTTCAGTTTATCATCTTACAAGTCCAAATGAATCTTTTACTTCAGCAGCAAGTCGTTTACCAAAAAAACTTATACTTAACGGTGGAATGGATATTGTTTCTTCTCGCAATACAAGCATGACCCCTCAATTTTTAATCGTGAATCAAGGGAACTTCACACAAGCAACAATTGGATATCTTTTATCAGTAAATAATTTCAGAAGTAGTAATTATACCACATTTGAAATTGGCGCTTTTTATCGCACAACAGATGCTGTAGCACTGACCGGCGGATTTGAGTACATGCACTTCAAGTTTATTTTTAGTTATGAATATTCAATCACCAGTGTCAGTAATACAAGACCCGGCAATTGTAGTGTTGATTTGACTATTCGATATGTGAAATCAGCAGGAACCGATCGTTATACAACTTTCTTCTTTTAAAAAGCTACAAATAAGTATACGCATAAATATATTCTGCATACATGCTTAATTGATTAAAATACGTAAAAAAATGTTTTTTATTTTATTAATGACACTTCTCATGCGAGTGCTTGATTTTTGATGAAAAATAATTTAAAACGCATTTACGTTCTTTCATTCAAAACGTTTTCTTTGTACTTTTGTAATCAGATGCAACTATTGCATCTAAAATTTGTCATATATTAAAAAGATGAAATCATTGCAATATAAAATATATTTTTTTTTCTTTTTGATTATCTTCGGAACATTAAGATTAACGGGTTATGCGCAACATCCATTGTCTGCTCCGATGAAAAAAATATTCAAATCAGATTCCTCTGGTTTAAAAATAATTGAAAACAACTTTAAACTATTACATATTGTCAATACTATTTCTTCGCTGGAATATGCAGAATTATCGGACTTTCACGGCACTTTTACTGAACTTAATGCTGAAGGTTATGGTTCGAGTAACATCATCGGCTCTCCAAAACTACCGGTATTACACCAACTGATTGAAATCCCTATAGAAGCAACGGTTCAGATTGAAATTATTCGTTATAAAACGCACGTTTATCAGCTAAATGATTTTGGTATTTCTTCACCTTTGCATCCTTTGCAACCTTCTCAATCAAAAGGCAACGAAAAAAAAGATACAACTTTTCATTTTAATTCATCTGTTTACAAAAAAAATAAATCTTTGAACGCCTTTTCAAACAATACTTCTGGAGACAGCGGTCTTGTTTCGGTCAGCTATCTGGGTCAGTTACGTGGAGCAAATCTTGCACGTTTAGATATTGCACCTGTGCAATATAATCCGGTAACAAATACAATTATTGTTTTTCAAAATTTAGAAATCAAACTACATTTTATAAATGGAAATATTCCTAAAACAATCGCTACTAAAGGGAAAACAAATTCTTTAAATTTCAATCCTACTTATTCAAACATTCTAAACAACCAAGTTTTGCAGACAAAAGGGAATAATGAAACTTCAAATATACCTGTAAAATATGTTATTGTAGCTGATAGTATTTATAAAACTTCATTGCAACCTTTTATAAAATGGAAAACAAAAAAAGGATTTCAAATTATTGAAGCATATACCAGCAATCCGTTGGTTGGTTATTCGACAACTTCAATCAGAAATTATTTAAAAAATTTATACAATCAAGCAACAACGAACGACCCAGCTCCAACGTTTGTACTTTTAGTTGGAAATACAAAACAAATTCCTTGTTTTACTGGCAAAAGCGCTGATGGCTCTCATTATACAGATCTTTATTATGCTGAATACACCAATGATTTTTTGCCTGAAGTTTTTTATGGTAGATTACCGGCAGATGACAGTTTGCAGCTTCAATCAATGATTAACAAAATAATTCGTTATGAATCTTATCAGATGGTTGATCCATCTTATCTTTCGAATAACCTTTTAATTGCCGGTGTTGACCAAGATTATGGCAATTTAATGAATAGTCAATTAAATTATGAAAATACAAACTATATCAATTCTGCTCATGGAATAAATCCTTTACTTTATAATTATCCAATGTCGGCAAATAAAGCAACAGAAATAATTTCAAAATTTAATACTGGAACAGGATTTTTAAATTACACCGGACATGGACTGATCAATGGATTTATTGATCCATCTTTTAAAATCTCAGATATTGCAGCACTTTCCAATACAGATAAGTATTCTGTGATGGTCAGCAATGCGTGCAGAACAAATATCATTAGCGGAACACAAGACGGTTTTGGTGAATCTATGGTTAAAGCAAAGGAGAAAGGAGCGCTTGCATATATTGGCGCAACAGATGACACATATTGGAATGAAGATTATTATTGGTCTGTGGGAAATAAAAGTCTTACAAATCCAATTTATAATTCAAACACATTAGGCTCATTTGACAGACTTTTTCATGATCATGGAGAACCGACAAGTGATTGGTATATCACGTTAGGACAAATGCTTCAAGCAGGTGATCTTTCGGTTATGAAATCCGGTTCTGCTTTTTATGATCTATATTGGGAAATCTATCAATTGACAGGTGATCCATCATTAATGGTTTATATGGGTGTTCCACAAAAAATGAACGCTAAATTTAATAATATACTTCCAATGGGTTCAAGTTCATTTACTGTAAAAACAGAACCTTTTGCATATATTGGTATTTCTAAAAATGATACACTTTATGGCGCTTCATACACTGATTCTACCGGAGTTGCTAATATTCCAATTTCTGCAATTAAAACAATTGGTTATGCTTCAATTGTCATCACAAAACAAAACCGGCAGCCATTGATTTACAGCATAAGTATTGTTGCGCCAGATGCACCATTTATCATTTATAATGATTATAAGATTGACGATTCTGAAGGCAATAACGATGGACTGATTGATAATGGAGAAATTATCCGATTAAAAATAAATTTAAAGAATTATGGTAAAACAGCAGACTCAAATGTTATAGCCCGTTTGACTACAATAGATACAAATATTACTATTTTGAGTGATACCGGTCATTGGAATATTTTACCTTCAGGACAAATTGTTTTACAATCAGATTATTTTCGTTTTAAGGTGAAAAATAATGTTCCAGACCAGCACCAAACATACTTTGACATACATGCTTGGGACAAAAAATCAAATTCATGGAATTCATTTTTCAGTGTTCTATTAAATGCTCCTTCATTTGAAATTGGTTCAAAAGTAATCAATGATAGTGTTGGTGGGAATAATAATCACAGATTAGATCCTGGAGAAACCATTAAATTAAAAATATTAAATACTAATATTGGTCATGCTCTTGCTGCAAATACAGTGTGTTCACTGTCAACGGATAATTCTTCTATAACAATCAATAATCCAATTATTTTATTAGATACACTCACAGCTGGCTCATTTAAATTTGCAAATTTCAGCTTTTCTGTTGATTACAGCGTAGAACCAGGCACAAATATTTCTTTTAATTATAAAATATCTTCCGGAGATTATAATTATACTGCTAAAATTATTTTACCGGTTGGTTATCTGATTGAAGATTTTGAAAACTTTAAATCAACTCATATCCCTTGGGATTCAACCAATTTGCATCCATGGATTATTACAGATTCTATTGCTTACCAATTAACTCATTGTGCAGTTTCAGCAAAAATTAAAGACAGTGAAGCGTCTATAATGTCAGTTGGATTTAATGTTCTTTTTAATGATTCTATTTCATTTTACAGAAAAGTTTCATCTGAACTAAATTTTGACATATTAAATTTTTATATTGATAATAAAATTGTTGGTCAATGGTCTGGAGAATTAGACTGGGCAAAAGTTAGCTTTGCCGTTTCACAGGGAAATCATTTATTTAAATGGGTTTATCAAAAAGACATGAGTGGGTTCAAAGGCGCTGACAGAGCTTGGGTTGATTATATTGTTTTTCCTGCTATTAATGACAATACATCTATTAATAATTATATTATTAATGCAAATAATAAAATCAGTGTTGATGTATATCCGAATCCTGCGAACAACTTTACAAATTTAAATATCAATCTGCCGGACAATTTATCTGCAAATATTTATCTTTATGATGCTACAGGGCACGTTGTGCGCATGATTTGCGAGAATCAACAACTGTCAAAAGGTATTCAGTTAATCAATTTTGAAACATCCGGATTAACAAATGGATTTTACTATATCGTTTTAAAAACCAATAAAGACGTAGTAACTAAGAAATTATTAATTATAAAATAATCTCTTCTTCGCCTTTAGATTCAAGCATTTTTTCAATCGCTTCATTCAAAAATTTATTCAGCGGAAGCATTGCTTTAAAAACATTTATTGAATATTCTAAATATTTATCCGAGTTGACAAGTTTATTTTTCACCGGATGAATACAAAAATAATTTTTAAATTTCAATAAATCAATATCAGGAAAATCAGCAGGAAAATCTTTTGGCGCTCTTGAAAGCTTACTCTCATCATCCATAGCGCCAAAATATTTTTTAAAGCTTTCATTTTGAATGATTGGTTTGAATTCATCAATATTTTCAAATATTTCTTTTCGAATAGCTTTTAAAACTTCCGGTTGGGGCATATAAATTCCTCCTGAAAGAAATGAATTATCATTTTCAAAATGCACATAATATCCCGGGAATATGCTTTTGCGCCCGCCACGCGCAATATATGCACCGAAATTAATTTTGTAAGGACTTTTATCAGTTGAAAAACGAATGTCTTTGTAAATTCTAAACATGCATTCCTTTGCAGTTAAAGGCAAAATTGTTTTATCAATTTTCATTAATGCAGGTATCAGATGATTCACAAAAGCTTCAACTTCATTCTTCGCTTCCAAATAATATTCTTTATTCGATTGAAACCAATCACGATTGTTATTTTGCTGCAATTCACTAAGAAATTCTATGACAATTTCTGCATTCATAATGTATTGTTTTAATTGTTACTTTTGCAAAGGTAGTAGGAAAAAACGGAAAATGGAAAAAGAGAAAAGACAACTTCCTGTTGTAGAAAATGTTGAGATAACAGATGCAGGCGCAGAAGGCAAGGCTGTTGCAAAAATCAATGACAAGATTGTATTTATTCCTTATGGTGCACCTGGCGACGTTGTGGATATTCAAATTTTTAGAAAAAAGAAAAATTATCTTGAAGCTAAAATTATTAATTTTCATAAATATTCCGAACTCCGCACTGAACCTATTTGCGAGCATTACGGCGTTTGCGGTGGATGCAAATGGCAACATTTAAGTTACGAAACTCAACTTTCAATTAAACAAAATCAGGTTGAAAATAATTTAAAACGAATTGGAAAAATTGACTTACCTCCTATTTCGCCTATTATCGCTTCAGAAAAAACAACATGCTACCGAAATAAGCTTGAATACACATTTTCCTGCCATCGTTGGCTGACAAATGACGAAATAAAAAATACAGAAATAGAAAATCAGCAAGCACTTGGATTTCATTTGCCCGGTCGGTTTGATAAAATTCTTGATATTAATTTCTGCCATCTTCAACCGGAACCTTCTAATGCTATACGTTTGGCAGCTAAAAAAATCGCAGTTGAAAACAACTTGCAATTTTTTAATTCCAAAACGCATCAAGGATTTTTACGCAATATTATTATTCGCAATACATCATCCGGAGAATGGATGGTAATTGTTATTTTCAATGAAAACAATGAAAATAAAATAAAAGATTTTTTGGAAAAAATTAAAATACAATTTTCGAAAATCACTTCTCTGATGTATGTTGTAAATACAAAATTTAATGATGATTTGTCCGACCAAGAAGCGATTTGTTATTATAGAAAAAATCATTTAACTGAAAAATTAGAAAACTTGATTTTTAAAATTGGACCGTTATCTTTTTTTCAAACCAATACAGATCAAGCGCTCAAGCTGTATCAGACAGTTCGTGATTTTTGCATGTTGACAGGAAAAGAAACTGTTTATGATCTTTATACCGGTACAGGAACTATTGCAAATTTTGTTGCGCATCAGGCTGAAAAGGTTGTCGGCATTGAATATGTTGAAGTTTCAATTAGTAATGCAAAAGAAAATTCAATTTTAAATAATATTAACAATACTTCATTTTTCGCTGGAGATATTGCGAAGACTTTAAATGATGAATTTATTTTTGCAAATGGAAAGCCGGATGTAGTTATTACAGATCCACCACGTTCGGGCATGCATCCGGATGTGATTGCACAATTAATAAAAACAGCTCCATCACGGATTGTCTATGTTAGCTGCAATCCCGCAACACAAGCAAGAGATATTGAAATGATGAAAGAATTTTATATAGTTTCAAAAGTTCAACCGGTTGATATGTTTCCGCATACGCATCATGTGGAAAACGTGGTGTTACTAGAAAAACGAATGAACAAAAACATATAATCAATTTTTATGTTAAAAAAAATATTTCGTTCTCCATTTATAAAAAGTATTTTAACTCTTGTTACCGGTTCTTCAATTGCTCAGGCAATTACTTTACTTGTTACTCCTATTTTATCACGAATTTATTCACCAGCTGATTTTGGTGTTTTTACATTTTTCATGGCTATTGTAGGTGCATTTGCTCTCATTGCTACACTTCGATATGAAATAGCTATCATGCTACCTAAAAAAGATCAAGAAGCTGTTAATATAGTCTCGCTTTCATTAATTATCAATGCCTTGATTTGTATTGCCATACTTATTGTTTCAATTATTTCATTTTTTACTTGGTTCCCTTTAGCAAAAGTTTATTCTCCGCTTAAATTCTGGCTTTTACTAATGCCTGTATTAGTTTTTTTGATTAGCTCAAGCAATGTATTCCAAAATTGGTTCAACAGAAAAAAAGATTACAGCAATCTCGCCTACAGCAAAATCATTAATTCTGCCGGTATAAATTTGTCAACATTAGCACTTGGACTTGCAGGAACAGGTTTGTGGGGATTGTTTACAGGCAATCTAATTGGACTGATTCTATTTAATATTTTTTTTATAATCAGAATTATTTTAGTTGATAAAAATAAATTTAAAGACATCAACTTTCTGACAATAAAAAAAATGGCAAGACAATATAAAGATCTTCCAAAAGCCAATACACCACAAGTATTGCTTGAGATGTTTCAATTAAATGGCATTATTTATCTTTTGCAAATATTTTTTATGCCAACAATTATAGGTTGGTATTCTTTTGCTTATCGTATACTACAAGCGCCAATGAGTCTTGTAGGCACATCAATCGCTCAAGTATTTTATAAAGACGCTGCTGAAAAAGTTAATAATTCTTTAGTATTTAAAAAACTTGTTATTAGAACTATCCTATTAGCTGCACTAATAGCGCTGCCTATAGTTATTATTCCTGTAATCGCAGGTCCTTGGCTGTTTTCATTTTTATTCGGTTCTGGTTGGCGTCAAGCAGGTGTTTATTCGCAAATATTAGCGCCTTGGTTCTTTCTTGATTTTATCCGATATGCGATTGCTCAAGTACCTATCATTAAAGACAGGATGAAAACCATGTTAAAATTTTCTATAACAGGAAATATTTTACTTATTTTTTCTCTAATCGTTGGAGGTGTTATCTTCAAAAATATTATAATTACTCTAATAATATTATCTTTGTTAATGTGTATTTACGATATATGTCTGATTGGATGGATTTACAAAATATCAGCAAAAAATAATGAAAAATAAATTTGATGACTAACACAAATAATCCAATAGACATCAGTATTATCATTGTAAATTACAATACAGGTGAAATGCTTTGTGATTGTATTAAAAGCATTTTAGAATTTATCAAAAATAATATTGTGGAAATTATTATTTATGATAATAATTCAATAGACAATTCTATTAAAATTGCTGAAGATATCACTATTGACAAGTCTTTTGTAACATTTATCAAAGGACAGGAAAACCTTGGATTTTCAAAAGCCAATAATTTAGCTGCAAAACATGCTCATGGCAAATGGCTTCATTTTCTTAATCCAGACATTATTATAAATTCAAAATTAGATGAAGATTATTCTGAAATTTTGAAAAAAAATAATGAATCTATTTATGTTACATCACTTATTGATACTGACGGACAGCTTCAAAAGACAATGTATCTAATTCCTACTCTAAATAATTATTTTACACGGCTTATAAATCAAAACAAACTTGGTCATTGGTCAATTGGCGCCAGTGTTATCATACACCGTTCAACTTTTAAACTTTTGAATGGCTGGGCTGAAGATTATTTTATGTATGCAGAAGATCTTGATTTATTTTATAATGCATACACAAAAAATATTCCTGTTACCTATCTTGATACTCGCATCACTCATATTGGTAAGGCTTCCAGTAATAAGACTTGGTCAAATCAACAACGTTCAATGATTATTGAATCTTCTTATAAAAAAATTTTCAAAAAACACGGAATCGCTTATCAATATTATATTATCAGAACTATACAATTATTTTATATACTTTTAAATGAACCTAAAGAATTCATTCTTGCAAGTAAAACATTTCTTAAAACTATCGTGAAATAAACATTCATGAATAATAAAACTAAAATATTACTTCTGGCTGATGCAAATTCATCACATACCTTTAAATGGTCAACAGCTCTGCATGATAGAGGATTTGAAATATCAATTTTTACTTTAAACTCTTTCAACAATGATTTATATGAAAATTACAATTCAATTAAAATAATTGAATCAATAATTTCAAAAAAAATAATCAATTCAAAAAAAAAAAAATTCTTAAAATTATCTTATTTAAATACGTTAAAAAAACTTAAAAAAACTATTCGCGAATTAAAACCGGATATTGTTCATGCTCATTATGCTTCAAGCTATGGATTGCTTGGTGCTTTAACAAAATTTCATCCTTATGTTCTTTCTGTTTGGGGAAGTGATGTGTTTGATTTTCCCCGAAAATCGTTTGTTCATAAAACAATTTTAAAATATAATTTACAAACTGCCGACAAAATTCTTTCTACAAGTTTTTTCATGGCAGATGAAACAAAAAAATATACTTCAAAAAAAATTGAAGTTACACCATTTGGCATCGATACGAGTGTTTTTAAACCAATGTCTACACAAAGTATATTTAATGAAAATGACATTGTGATTGGCACAATTAAAACTCTTGAAGAAAAATATGGCATTGCATATCTTATTAAAACTTTTTCTATTATTAAAAAAAAATTACCATCTCTTCCGCTTCGCTTACTGATTGTTGGTGGTGGTTCATTAGAACAAGAATTAAAAAAATTATGTAAAGAGCTAAATATTATTAACGATGCAATCTTTACAGGTTTAATTTCTTATAATAAAATTATGGATTATTATAATATGCTGGATATCTATGTTGCCTTGTCAATAAACGATAGTGAAAGTTTTGGAGTAGCAATTTTAGAAGCTTCTGCTTGTGAAAAACCTGTTGTTGTTAGTAATATAGGCGGATTACCAGAAGTTGTTGATAATAACATTACAGGATTTATAGTTCAACCAAAAAATGAAAATGAAGCTGCTGACGCAATAATCAAACTCATACAAGATGAAACATTGCGGAAATCTTTTGGAAAACAAGGAAGAGAAAAAGTGAAAAAGCATTTTGAATGGAATGAAAATGTAAATCAAATGATAAACATCTATAAGGAATTGCTCAAATGAATATATTACTCATCAATCACTACGCCGGCAATAATAAACTTGGGATGGAATACAGACCATATTATCTGGCAAATGAATGGATAAAACAAGGACATAATGTTTTGATAGTGGCTTCATCACAAGCGCATGTACGTTCTTCGCAACCGGATGTAAAAAGAAATTTACAAATAGATACTATTGATGGAATAAATTATTTATGGATTAAAACCAATAAATACAATGGAAATGGAATAGGAAGAATTTTTAATATTTTTGTTTTTATAATCAAATTGATTTTTAATAAAAATAAAATCATTAAAATTTTTAAACCAGATGTTGTTATTGCTTCTTCAACCTATCCGCTTGATATTTTCCCTGCCAATAAAATTGCAAAACAATGTAATGCGAAATTAGTTTTTGAAGTACATGATTTGTGGCCATTGTCACCAATGGAATTGGGAGGTTATTCAAAAAATCATCCTTTTATCAAAGTGATGCAATGGGCTGAAAATTTTGCTTATAAAAAATCCGACAAAGTCATTTCAATTCTTCCAAACACACTTGAACACATGCTTGAACATGGCTTAAATCCTGCAAAATTTCATTATATACCAAATGGAATTGCGATGGATGAATGGCAAAACTGCGAAAATGTTTCTTGTGAACATATTAATTTAATTAATAAACTTAAAACTGAAGGCAAAACAGTGATAGGTTATGCAGGTAGTCATGGGTTAGCAAATGCTTTACAATATTTAATTCAAGCTGCAGATTTATTGAGAGAAGAACCTGTTGCTTTTCTTTTTATTGGTAATGGACCAGATAAAGAAACCTTGAAAAATCAAGCAGCTATTATGAATTTACAAAATGTTTTTTTTCTGAATGCTGTTCCTAAAAAAACATTGATTCCTATTCTGAAAAAAATAGATATTCTTTTTATCAGTCTTCAATACAAACCCATATTCAGATTTGGAATTAGTCCAAATAAACTTTTTGACTATATGATGTCAGGAAGACCGATCATTCAAGCAATCAAAACACCTACTGATATTGTTAAATTAGCTGATTGCGGAATTACAATCGAACCGGAAAATCATTTTTTAATTGCTGAAACAATCAAATATTTTATGCAATTAACACCAGATGAATTATCTGACATTGGAGCCAGAGGTAAGAATTACGTGGCACTTCATCATAATTATAAAGTGTTAGCGCAAGATTTTATAAATTCAATTGAATCTATTTAAAAAAAACATATGTCAAATTCTTTATTTCAATTAAAAAGACAGAATATAATATTTTGGGTGCCATTGTTATTAGCATTTTTTATTCCTCTTTATAAAAAAGCAGTTCCGCCAATAATTATTTTATGGATAATTATTTGGATATTCAATGGTAGTTACAAAAACATTTATAAATATATTGGTTCATTGACTTTTTTAATATTACCTGTTTTTTATTTGATTCATGCGATATTTTTAATTAATACAAGATATTCAAATTTGTCCGTTGGATTATTTGATATTCAGGTTAAACTTTCACTTTTAATAATTCCTTTTTTGTTTATAAATACAAAAACTTATAGTTATAAGAATATCATATATTTTTTTATTGCAGGCGTTTTTACAGGTAGTCTTTTTTGTATAGGAAATGCTATTTACAATTCTGGATTCAGCAATATGACATGGTTTTTCTATACAAAATTATCGTTTATACATCATCCAACATACTTTGCAATGTTTGTCTCAATGGCATCAATTTTTATTTATTATGAATTAAAAAATAAAATCTCAATTTCATTAAAAGTGTGCTATATATTAATATTAATTTGGTTCTGCGTTTTTATATTTCTTCTGTCGTCAAAGGCTGGTATAATTGCAGGTTTCTCGGCATTTTTAATTTTAGTTTTTTATGATTTATTTAAAGGTAAAAATATTTTTTTGTATTCAATTTTAATTTTAATAACTGCTTCGTCATTTTGTTTTGCTTTAAAAAATAATAACCGTTTTGCTTCGGTAAATACAGCATTAGAACGTTCAAAAAACAATGTTTCAACGAATGAAAGTTCAGCAGTTCGTTTGTTAGTCTGGAGTTCAACAATTAATATTTTAAAAACGGACTGGCTATTTGGCGTTGGTACTGGCGATATTAAAGAAGAATTGTGTAAAGAATATAAAAAAAACGATTATGAAAGCGCTTTAAAAGAACGATTAAATGTGCATAATCAATTTCTTGAAACCTTTTTAGGGCAGGGCATTGTAGGACTTATTTGGATTCTTTTACTTTTTTTCTATCCTCTTAAAATCTTCTGGAAGAATAAAGATTTAGTTGCATTATTATTTTTATTTATATGTGCAATAAATTTTTTATTTGAATCAATGCTCAACAATCAAGCAGGTGTTGTATTTTTTGCATTTTTTTATTCGTTTTTTATTTTTATAAATATAAATAAACCTGCAAATACTGAATAATCAACACAAACAACACATGTCATTAATTTAGTTTTTTTACAAATTCATATTACAATTCTTTATTGCGTTATAATTTCATCTTCATCAACTTCAATTTTAGGGAAAGCCCAATTTATCAAATTGAGCAATGGTCCTGTCATGAAGGTTGTTCCAAGCGCCATGAGGATCATGATTGCAAAAATTTCAGGAGATAATATTCCAAGATCATAACCAATATTCAAAACGACTAATTCCATTAGTCCCCGAGTATTCATTAAGGCACCTAATGATAATGAATTCTTCCACGACAAACCAACAAATCTTGCGCTTAATGTGCTGCCTGCAATTTTCCCAATAACAGCAATCAAAAACACACATCCACATATTAACCAAGCATTACTTGTATTCAATAACCCAATTTGAGTACGTAACCCTGTAAAAGCAAAAAAAATAGGAAGTAATATCAATACACTAATATCTTCTATTTTAACCAGCAAATTGTTCTTAAAATTAATATTTTGAGGCATAATTACACCAGCAATGAAAGCTCCAAAAAGAGCATGGATTCCAATAAGTTCAGCTATACATGCCGACAATAATAATATTATAAACGATTTGGCAACAACAGATTTAGATAATATATTTTCATTCAAATGTTTTTGACTTCTTTTGCTGATCCATGGTTTAATAACTTTAAACATAAAAAAAACATAAACAATAGTCAATCCAATAGTAAATAATGCGCTAGTTATATTACCTGCTTTAACAATTGCAATAACAGCAGCCAGAATAAACCACGCAGAAATATCATCTGTAGCAGCACACGTTATCGCCAAAGAACCAAGTGTAGTTCGTGTTAATCCTCTTTCCTGAATAATTCGTGCAAGGACTGGAAAAGCTGTAATACTCATCGCAATTCCAATAAATAAAGCAAAAGATAAAAAATTAACATTACCAATAGCAAAAACTGGATAAATAAAATATGCAAGACAAACGCCAAGAAAGTAAGGAAAAATAATACTACTATGACTAACAACGAGCGCAACTTTAGCTTTTCTCTTGATTTTGGAAAGATCTAAATCCATTCCTATACTGAACATAAAAAAAGTCAAACCTATCTGACTTAAATATTGTAAACTCATTAAAGATTCTTTCGGAAAAATAAAGTTAAAAATATTAGGAGAAATAAACCCTAAAATGGAAGGACCAAGAATAATACCTGAAACAATTTCTCCAATAACTATAGGTTGCCCAAACTTCGAAAACAAAACACCAAACATCCGTGATATCAATAAAATCAACACAACCTGAATCAATAACATGCTTAATGGATTCTTCATGTTATGAATAAATTGATCTGTTACACTTACATTGGAATTAATCTTAAAAGGGACTGATTTATCAAGGTATTTATTGATTGCAATCTGTGTGGAAACTATATTATCATGTGGTTTTAGAGTCTTGCCCTTTTCAATAACAAACCACATGAGGCTTAAAAACACGAATGTGAAAATCACATAATAAAAAAAAAATCTCATAGATGTATTTTGTGAAAAGGTTTTACAAACCTAATGAATTTTGTTAAAATTTAAACTTTATACGAGAAAAATAAATTTAATGTTTCATTCATTTTTCGATTGTTGATTCTCTGATTTTTATTTTTAAATATTAACCTCTCAAATTCATATTTTACAATTTAAATATTTTTTTTGACTTGATTGATTGGAATTATTATATTTGTATTAATTGTTTAACCATAAAAAAATAATTATGATAACAGTAAAACAAATCCTTGAAAAGAAAGGCAGTCAATTTTATTCTGTCACTCCGCAGACCAGCGTTAAATCTGCTCTAAAAATTATGTCAGAAAAAAACATTGGAGCACTAATTGTACTCGAAAACGAAAAACCGATTGGAATATTTTCCGAAAGAGATTTTGCCAGAAAAAGTGTTGTATATGGCGATTCTGCCTTAAGTAAAGCCATTTCAGATTTTATGTCAACTACTGTTTATGTTATCAATGCAGACACAAGCCTTCAGGAATGTATGGCGTTGATGTCAGAACAACATTTTCGCCATTTGCCAGTCGTTGAAAACGAAGAACTCATTGGTATTGTTTCAATTGGAGACATCGTAAATAATGTAATCAACGAACAAAACGTGACTATTCAAAATCTTGAAAATTATATTTACGGAAATTAAACAGATAAATACTCTAAAATTAAATCCTTAAGAATACTATATTTATCAAGTATTTTTAAGGATTTTTTATTTCTATTAAATCCTATTTTATTTAAAAACCCCGCCAAAATCAATGCTTGTCGGAAAGATTTAATTACTGATCTATTTTTGAAAAATTTTCCTTTTTAATTGACTGATTTCATTATAAAATTTAATTATTTTTCTGTTAGACGAATGTTTACTTTTCGTTAAAATTCTTTTTGATCTTTATCAAGATTTTATTATTGGAATAATTTTTGACTTACATAATATACTTTAAAAGTAAAAATGAGATTATACAGTCAAACAATTAATAAATAAAGGGTTTAATAAATATCAAACTAATGAATTTTAATATTAAAAAGCAGGCTCTCCTTCTTATCTGCCATATTGACATTCTATTTAATTAGATTTTATTTATACTTATCTAAATAATGAAAACTTAAACAATGAATAATAACGATAAAAATTTTCAGATACTATTATCAAATATTATGGACAGCGATGCTGAATTTATTCCATTACTTAGTCTTGATGATGAGAAAAAAATAGACCAAGAAGAAATTCCGGAAATACTATCAATTCTGCCATTGCGAAACACTGTGCTTTTCCCAGGTGTTGTAATTCCTATTACAGTTGGGAGAGACAAATCCATCAAACTGGTTAAAGATGCATATGCCGGCAACAAACTGATTGGTGTTGTTTCGCAAAAAGATGTTGAAATTGAAGATCCAAAATCAGATGAATTGAATGCGATTGGCACAATGGCATATATAATTAAAATTCTTCAAATGCCTGATGGCAGTACAACCGTGATTATTCAAGGAAGAAGAAGAATTGAGATTAAAAAAATTGTCGAAACAGAACCATATTTCAAAGCAGAAGTAACAGCTTACACAGAAGCTGAAATTATTCCAAAAGATAAAAAATTTGAAGCTTTGATGGATTCCATTAAAGATATGTCTTTACACATTATTAAGGAATCGCCAAACATCCCATCTGAAGCGGCTTTTGCAGTTAAAAACATTGAAAGTCCTGTTTTTCTTATAAATTTCATTTCATCAAATCTCAATATTTCAGTTCAAGACAAACAGAAACTACTTGAAATTTCCGACTTGCGTGAACGAGCAGGTGAAGTGATTACCTATCTCTCAAAGGAACTGCAAATGCTGGAACTTAAAAATCAAATTCAACTTAAAGTTAAAGTTGATATTGATAAACAACAAAGAGATTTTCTGCTCAATCAACAACTGAAAACCATTCAACAGGAACTTGGCGGAACACCCAATGAACACGAGATCAAAGATCTTATTGAAAGATCTCAAAAGAAAAAATGGTCGAAAGAAGTTGCTGAAATCTTTAACAAGGAAATGAATAAGCTGCAACGCATGAATCCTGCGGCGGCTGAATATTCTATTCAAATGAATTATCTTGAAACTATGGTAGATCTGCCTTGGAATGAATATTCAAAAGACAATTTCAATCTCAAACGAGCACAAAAAATATTAGATAGAGATCATTTTAGTTTAGAAAAAGTCAAAGAACGAATCATCGAATATCTTGCTGTTCTAAAACTTAAAGGTGATATGAAATCGCCAATCCTTTGCCTCGTTGGTCCTCCAGGCGTTGGAAAAACATCTCTTGGAAAATCAATTGCAGAAACATTGCAAAGAAAATATGTTCGAATGTCACTCGGCGGATTGCGTGATGAAGCGGAAATACGCGGACACAGAAAAACCTATATTGGCGCTATGCCCGGACGAATCATTCAAAATCTTAAAAAAGTAAAAACTTCAAATCCGGTTTTTGTTTTAGATGAAATTGATAAAGTCAGCGGCAACACATTTCAAGGTGATCCTGCGTCTGCATTGCTTGAGGTTCTTGATCCAGAGCAGAACAACGCATTTTACGATAATTTTCTCGAAGTAGATTTTGATCTATCAAAAATACTTTTTATTGCAACTGCAAATACGTTAAGCACGATTCATCCTGCATTGGTTGATAGGATGGAAATCATTGATATCAGCGGTTATATACTTGAAGATAAAATTGAAATTGCCAAACGTCATTTGCTTCCAAAACAAATCAAAGAACATGGTCTTGTTGATGGACAGCTTATTTTTAGTAATAATATCATTCAAAAATTGATTGAACAATATACGCGGGAATCAGGTGTACGCCAACTTGAAAAGACGATAGCGAAAGTGATTCGCAACAGAGCACGCTTTATTGCGATGAAAGAAAAATTCAATAAAAATATTTCCGAAGATGATTTATTGAAAATCATGGGTCCGCAAATTTTTCAAAGAGAAAAAGTAAATGATTACCAGGTGCCTGGAGTTGTTACAGGATTGGCTTGGACAGCCGCCGGTGGCGAAATTCTTTTCATTGAAGTTAGCTTAAGTATTGGTAAAGGGAAGCTTACACTCACAGGAAATCTGGGTGATGTAATGAAGGAATCTGCAACACTGGCTTATGAATATTTAAAATCAAATGCAAATTATTTTTCTTTAAGCCCTGAAATTTTTGAAAAATTTAATGTTCATCTCCATGTGCCGGAAGGCGCAACGCCTAAAGATGGTCCTTCAGCAGGAATTACAATGTTTACAGCGCTCACATCTGCATTTACAAAAAGACCTGCAAAAAATAATTTTGCCATGACCGGTGAAATTACACTTAGAGGGAAAGTACTTCCCGTAGGCGGCATCAAAGAAAAGATACTGGCAGCCAAACGTGCTGGTATTAGTGATATTATCTTATGTAATGCAAACAAAAAAGATATTGATGACATTAAACCTAAATACCTTGAAGGATTAAAATTTCATTATATAAAAGAATTAAAAGAAGTCACAGAACTTGCATTAAACTAATACAAAAGAAAAGGGCGATCAATACTGACCGCCCCTTTTAATATCAAATCAAACGAATATTCTATTTATTAAAAACTTCTTTTGATATATCATCCGTTTGGATTTTCCCTTCGTAATTGCTAAAATCAAAACTAACTTCTTTCCATTCTGGATGACCAGTCTTTTTAAGTTCTTCAATATTATTTTTAATGTCTGTCAGCATCTTTTTAATATTCTCTTGTTTTTCTTTTGTTTCACCAATGATATTAGTTACTAAAGCATCCAAAACACCAAACGTTGGAACATCTTCTTTTGCCCAGAAATAAGATCCTTTTTTAATTACAGATTTAGGATAATAAGCCAAAAGATTCTCATCTTCTATTGGCACAAGCCTTAATTCAAACTGAATATCTTTTGAAAGTTTCAATCTTTCAACAGGAGCTGATCCGACAAAAAAGAAAGCATCAAGTTGTCCGTTGAATAATGATTTTATACAAAAATCCAAATCCCATTCTACATTGATCCATTGAATTCCTGTAATTTCCTGAATACAAATAGCGGTCACCTGTGTACCTGTTTGTTTTGAACCTATACCCACTCTTTTTCCTTTTAAATCTTTCAAACTCTCAATATCACTGGAGGCTTTTGTGATCAGATGAATTTGTTCTGTTCCTAAAGGAAGCAGTACTCTTAAATTTTCATATTTCTTTTTTGTTTCTCCTCTTTTCAAACTTTTAAGTTGTTCAAGCAAAATAACATCATATTGCATAAATGCAATATCAGGATTAGCGCTTCTGTTCACAACCAACTGTCTGTAATTATCAGCGCTACCACCGGTTGTTTTAATATTAATAAACGTCTCTTTTGAAGACCTGATATATGTTGTATCTCTTTCTCCTGAAGGATATCCATTCACGTAAACAGGTACTTTTTCACGAACAGTGTCTTTAACTTCTTTATCTCCGCATATTTTCAAAATGTCTTTAGCCATTGAATTATATGAACCTTTCTCAATGCCTGAAAGAATCTTCAATTGTGCTTTAACTTGAGTAGTCATAAAAGCTAAAACAATAAAAATCATTATTTTGTTTTTCATAGTATTCTAAATTTTGTTTTTACAAATATAATTAATTTTCAATTAATGAAATCATTGTCAAACCTACATAAATTTTATTAAACTACAAAAGTCTTTTAATTTTTTTTGTTAGGTTTGTATAAATATTTGAAAAAATGCCTATCCTTCCTCTTGCAGAACGACTTCGTCCAACACAATTAAATGAATTTATAGGACAAAAACATCTTGTTGGTGATGATTCAATATTAAAAAAATCTATTGATTCAGGCAGCATCCCTTCTATCATATTTTGGGGCCCGCCAGGTGTTGGCAAAACAACATTAGCAAATATTATCGCCAATCATTTTCAATCTTCCTTCTACACGCTTAGCGCTGTCAGTTCAGGTGTTAAAGATGTTCGCGAAACAATTGAAAAAGCAAGAAAGCAACCTAAAGCCATTCTTTTTATTGATGAAATTCATCGTTTCAATAAAGCGCAGCAAGACTCTCTGCTCAATGCCGTTGAAAAAGGCATTATCACTTTGATTGGCGCAACAACAGAAAATCCTTCTTTTGAAGTTATCTCGCCTTTACTTTCGCGTTGTCAGGTTTATATTCTCAATCCTTTGACAAAAGATGAACTGACTAATCTTTTAAACATTGCAGTAGAAGAGGAACAACGCACAAAGAAAAAAACAATTCATATTGAAGAATCAGAAGCATTGTTGCGTATCTCCGGTGGTGATGCTCGTAAAATACTAAATGCTTTTGAACTCTGCGTTAACTCTGAACCTTCGGACAATATTACGATTACCAATGAAAAAGTTTTGAAGTATGTTCAGCAGAATCTGGCATTATATGATAAAAACGGCGAACAGCACTATGATGTAATTTCTGCTTTTATAAAATCCATGCGTGGTAGTGATCCTAACGCTGCCGTCTATTGGCTTGCTCGTATGGTTGAAGGCGGCGAAGACCCTAAATTTATTGCTCGCCGTATGCTCATACTTGCTTCCGAAGATATTGGCAATGCGAATCCAAATGCTCTATTGCTTGCTACCAACTGTTTTCAGGCAGTGAATATGATTGGATATCCCGAATGCGAACTCATCTTGTCGCAAACAGCCATTTATCTTGCAACTTCACCAAAGAGTAATGCTTCATACATGGCAATTCAAAAGGCACATAAACTGATTAAACAATCCGGTGATCTTCCAGTGCCAATCAATATTCGCAATGCACCTACAGGACTTATGAAAGATCTTGGATATGAAAAAGATTATAAATATGCCCACGACTTTAAAGATAATTTTGTAGATGAAGAATTTCTTCCAGAAAAAATCAAAGGCACACAACTCTACTCTCCGCAAGATAATCCGCGTGAAAACGAAATTCTTGCCCGACTCAAAAAGTTATGGGGAAAAAGATATAAATATTAAATATCATTTTAAATTAAGAATACCAACATTCTTAATTACATTGCCAATTTTATTTTTTCAAATTTAACAACTGCTCTTCTATCACTTTTATTTTTGATTCAGCATCGGCTTGTTTCTTTCGTTCCATTCCAACAACCTGCTCTGATGCGTTGTTCACGAACTTTTCATTGGAAAGTTTTTTTGTAACAGAAATGAGAAATCCTTTGGTGTATTTAAGTTCTTCTTCCAATTTCTTGATTTCCTTAGCAATATCAATGGTTTCGGACAATGGAATAAAAAATTCCGTTGATCTGGCAATAAACGAAATTGCTCCGTCAATCTTTTCATTCACATATTCAATTTTGTTAATGTTGCACAACTTGGCAATTACCGGGTCAAAGAACGTATTGAATGTTTCTGATTGATTAATTTTAGTATATAAATCAATGGCTTCTTTATTAGCAATATTTTTTTCTTTGCGAACAGTGCGAATGCCCATAATGATTTCCTGTGTAGCATTAAAATCAGAAATCATTTTCGCATTATATTTTTCTGCAACAGGCCATGAAGTCATCATAATGCTGTCGCCATCTTTCCGCTCATTCAACAATTGCCAGATTTCTTCAGTAATAAATGGCATGAACGGATGAAGTATTTTCAATAACATTTCATAAAACTGAACAACGGAATCATAGGTCATTCGGTCAATAGGTTGCTGATAAGCTGGCTTAATCATTTCAAGATACCATGAACAGAAATCATCCCAAATCAATTTGTAAATAGCCATCAATGCTTCGGAAAATCTATACTTCAAAAACAAATCATCAATCACTTCAATGCTTTCATTCATCTTTGAGAAAAACCATTGTGAAGAAATCTGATTCACTTCCGATTGTTTCAAATTTTCATCTATCGGCCAACCTTTTATCAGTCGTAAAGCATTCCAAAGTTTATTGTTAAAATTTCGTCCTTGTTCACATTGCGATTCATCAAATAAAAGATCATTGCCTGCCGGAGAGCACAACAACATACCCATGCGGATGCCATCAGCGCCGTATTTCTCAATCAAATCAAGCGGATCAGGTGAATTACCCAGCGATTTGGACATTTTCCTGTGCAACTTATCTCTCACAATGCCCGTCAAATATACATTCTTGAAAGGCAATTCTTTTCTGTATTCATAGCCCGCCATGATCATGCGCGCCACCCAGAAAAATAAAATCTCCGGCGCTGTGATTAAATCATTTGTCGGATAATAATAGTTGATGTCTTTATTATCAGGATGTCTAATGCCGTCAAACGTTGAAATTGGCCACAACCATGATGAAAACCAAGTGTCGAGTACATCTTCATCTTGTCGCAAATTTTCAATGGTTAAATTTTTATTATTCGTTTTTTCTTTTGCAAGAATCAATGCGTCTTCAACTGTTTTTGCAACCACATAATCATTTGGATGAGTGCCGTAGAAATATGCAGGAATACGTTGTCCCCACCAGAGCTGACGCGAGATACACCAATCTTTCACATTTTCCATCCAGTGTTTATAGCTGTTTTTAAACTTCGCCGGATGAAAATGGATATTATCATTCATCACATTATCCAATGCAGGCTTTGCCATTTCTGACATTTTGCAAAACCATTGCAATGAAAGCTTTGGTTCAATAACCGAATCCGTGCGTTCAGAGAAGCCAACTTTATTCATATAATCTTCTGTCTTTACCAGAAAACCTTGCAAATCCAATTCTTTAACAATTTTTTCTCTTACCGCAAAACGATCTTCACCAATATATAATTGAGCATTTTTATTGAGCGAACCATTATCATTAAAAATATCTATCGTTTCAAGATTGTGTTTTAAGCCGATGTTGTAGTCGTTCACATCATGCGCAGGGGTAATTTTCAATGCGCCGGTTCCAAAATCTTTATCCACATATTCATCCTGAATAATAGGCACAGAGCGGTTAATGAGAGGAATCAACACTTTTTTTCCTATAAGATGAGCATATCTCGCATCTTCAGGATTCACGCAAACTGCAGTATCTCCAAGAATTGTTTCAGGACGAGTAGTAGCAATGGTAAGCCATTCATCCGAACTACCTTCAATTTTATAACGGATATAATATAATTTTGAGGATACTTCTCTGTAAATTACTTCTTCATCAGAAATGGCTGTCAATGCTTTCGGATCCCAGTTCACCATGCGAACGCCGCGATAGATAAGCCCTTTCTTGAAAAGATCAATAAAAACATCAATCACAGATTCCGACAAATCTTCATCCATTGTAAACTTTGTGCGTTCCCAATCGCACGAAGCGCCGAGTTTTTTTAATTGTTCGAGAATTATTCCGCCATGCTTGTGTGTCCACTCCCATGCGTGTTTCAGGAATTCTTCACGAGTCAAATCCGTTTTATTTATTCCTTCTGATTTTAATTTTGCCACTACTTTTGCTTCTGTTGCAATGGATGCATGGTCTGTTCCGGGCAACCAGCAGGCGTTCTTGCCTTGCATTCTGGCACGGCGAGTCATTACATCCTGAATGGTGTTATTTAAAATGTGTCCCATGTGCAACACGCCGGTCACATTTGGCGGAGGAATCACAATTGTAAAAGGTATTCTATCATCAGGTTCTGAATGAAAAAAACCATTTTTCATCCAGTATGCATACCACTTGTCTTCTGTCGTTTTCGGGTTGTATTTAGAATCTATATTCATATTTTTCTGTTTCTCCGACAAAATTAAATAAATAGTAGATACATTTTGATTATTTAAAAATTCTATGTTTCATTATTTTATTTAAAAAATAAAGAACTTAACAAGTTAAATTTCAGTATTCTTGACCATATTCAAACTAACTAAAAAATAAATTTTTCTGAAAAACGTTATTAAAATGCTTGTTTCTGACTGGCATTATTTTTGAAAAGAAAATCATGAAACTTTAAAAAAATTAATAAAATGAAGACAAAACAAATTGTAAGCACATTATTAATAGCCTCTTTAGGCGGGTTGACTGCATTAGGTATCAACAATAAAATTTCAAAAAAAACGAACTACATCAGCAATCAAAGCGCTGGCATTCCTGCACATTATGCCAGTTATATGGGCGTACCTTCAGGTAATTTGACTGATTTCAGGTATGCTGCGCAGATTTCCGTTCATGCTGTAGTGCATATCAAAACAACATTTCAGCAGAAAAATTCATATTATGATGATTTTTTCGGAATGGATCCTTTTAATCTTTTTGGAAATCCTTTTCAGAATCGTCAGCCTCAGCAAAATCAAATTCAAGCAACCGGTTCCGGCGTAATCATTAGCGAAGATGGATATATTGTCACCAACAATCATGTGGTGGCAGATGCCGAACAGATTGAGGTTACACTGAATGATAAACGCAGTTTCGCTGCAAAGATTGTCGGCACTGACCCTTCATCAGATTTAGCTGTTTTGAAAATTGAGATGAACAAACTTCCATTTCTTGTTTACGGAAATTCTGACAGTTTGGCAATTGGCGAATGGGTGTTGGCAGTTGGCAATCCTTTCAATCTGACATCAACGGTTACAGCCGGCATTGTCAGTGCAAAAGCTAGAAATATTAATATTCTCGGTGGTGGCACGTCTGTTGAATCTTTCATTCAAACGGATGCTGCTGTAAATCCCGGAAACAGCGGTGGAGCGCTCGTTAACACAAGAGGCGAACTCGTTGGCATCAATGCGGCAATAGCTTCAAATACCGGTTCGTATGCAGGTTATTCTTTTGCAATACCTGTAAATATAGTTAAAAAAGTAGTTGACGACCTGTTGAATTATAGCGAAGTGCAGCGAGCATTTATCGGCATTGAGATTCGCGATATTAACAGCCAGTTTGCTGAAGAGAAAAAACTTAAAGATGTGGCAGGTGTTTATGTGCAAGGACTCACGGAAAAAGGCGCTGCCGCTGATGCCGGCCTTCAGGAAGGCGATATTATCCTTAAAATTGAAGGCGCTGACATCAACACAACCACTCAATTGCTTGAAGTTGTAGGGCAACACAGACCAGGTGATAAAATCACGCTGACCATCAACAGACAAAATGAATTAAAAACGATCACCGTGATACTTAAAAATAAAAATGGTGATACAGGCATCATTAAAAAATCGAAAGAAGACGTGATTTCCTTGCTGGGCGCCACTTTCTCGACAATAACAGATCAGGATAAACAGAAATTACGAATTCAATATGGAGTTAAAATTACAGATTTGAAACCCGGAAAACTCAGCAGCGCCGGCATTCGCAAAGGATTTATCATTTTAAGCATTGATAAAAAACCAATTCGAAATACCGACGATATTAAACAAACGCTTGAAGGCAAAACAGGCGGAGTGCTTATTGAAGGTATCTATACCAACGGCATGCAAGCCTACTATGGCTTTGGTTTATGATTTTATCAACGTGCTCCTTTTAGTTGCTTTTTTAGGGTTGCCGTTGGTTATGAGCCGCTAT
>Ga0118677_10000476_pt1 | contig 87902 bp, 71 predicted proteins | sample AliMusrvi5mmetaG_FD_86154 | JGI IMG/M metagenome (GOLD analysis project Ga0118677, IMG submission 86154)
GCCATGGACCTAAGTCTGACCGCCAACCCAATCAGTATCCGCGTTCATCCGTACGAGTCAGCGGCCATTTCACCCTTAGCAAGGGGCTTCCTAAGCGCCAGGCAGCACCAATGGCAGGTCGCGCGTCGCACCCTCGATGAAAACTCAAAAGTCAAGAGCCTTTCGAGTGGGTTCTGCAAGTCAGTCAAGTCACCGCGGTTCCAAGAATATTTCAGCCCGTCTTTTCAGTGAATTCCAGCTCTCCATCCCTGCGACGCACCTAGCCCCATCGTACGATATCCACGCGAGCCAACTGCTCATCCGCAAGACCCATGTCCGAATCCACCCGGGGGCGAAGGAACAAAACAGTTTTTACGAAACGAACCCGGCGATGTGCAACTTATATGAAATCAACAACGTGTGAGGGAACAATGGCCACATAGGCAGCCCAACAACGCGGCCCAGCAGCAAAACCAGAGTCAGTGAAGCCCTTTGCCGCGGCTGTTTCTGGGATGGGGATCGGGCTTGGGGGGCGAGCGCGTTTAGGGCCGAGTGATATTCGGCCCTACGGAATCGCATTCCGTCCCACAGATTAGTCGAAGAAGTTCTTGTCTTCCGGTGCCAAGTGGGCCTTGGCTGCCTTCACATTGAATTTCACGCCCAGTCCGGGGGTATCCCAGACGTCGATGAAGCCTTTCTTGACGATAGGGTTGGGGAGGCCTTCGATGATTTCGAGCCACCAGGGTTCGGGTGGGATGGGGTATTCGAAGGCTATATAGTTTTGCGGGAGGGCGGCAGCCATATGAACGTGGGCGGCCACTCCGATCAGGCCGTCGAAGATACCATGGGGGGCGACCTGGATGCCGTGGAGGTCTGCATATTCCGCGATCCACTTCAACTCGGCGATGCCTCCGACATCTTCAGGGTCGGGCCCGATGACATTGACGGCCTGCTTTTCAATCAGATCCTTGAAGTTTTCGCGCATGTAGATCTGCTCACCAGTATGGATGGGTACGCTGGTAGCGGTCGTGACTTCGCGGAAGAGTTCGGCGTTCGGATAGATGGTGTAGTCGCCGGTGATCAGGTCCTCGAGCCAGGTGATGTGGAGTGGCTCAAGCGCGCGGGCGAAGCGAATGGCGTCTTTGACGGTCCAACCGGGGCCGCAATCCAGGGCGAGTCCGATTTCATCGCCGAGCACCTTCTTCATGGCTTCAACGCAGGCGATGATGTGCTTGAGTCCTTTTTCTGTAAGGAGGCCCGCATCGGGGTGCGGGGCTCCGCCGCGGGGTTCATCGTACCAGGCGTTAGGGACGGCGCGCAGCATCGGCGCATTGTGGAAGCCGACGGCCTGCTTGATCAGAGTGAAGCCTTCCTTCGCTTCCTTCATCTTCGCGGTCTGCTCGGCGTAGGCCTGGGGTGTCTGGCCGGTGAGGGCGGGTCGGAAGCCGCCGTTGTAGATTCGGACCCGGTCGCGTATCTTACCGCCCAACAGTTTATAAACGGGAACTCCGGCGACCTGGCCGGCGATGTCCCAGAGGGCGATTTCGATGGCGCTGACGGCTGAGCCCCAGGGCTTGGACGCACCCATGCGCCGGATTTTGAGCATCACGCGCTGGACGTCGGTGGGGTCTTCGCCGAGGAGGTAGTCCTTGTAGAAGAGGACCATGGGTTTGAGATATGGCTTGCGGGTCTCGGCCTGGCCGTAGCCGGTGACGCCCTGATTCGTTGTGATCCGGATGACGGGACTGCCGCCCATGATGGCGCAGCGTAGATCGGTAATCTTGATGGGGACGCGGGTTTTAGGCTGCGCAACGAGGGGTGCGGCAGCTAATGATGATATGAAAGTCCGGCGGGACCAATTCGACATGGGATTCTCCTGTCCATTGGTTATATCACGCTCGAGGTCCCGCCGATATGCGATGGTTACTATTCGTATTTAGCGCTACAGAATTTGCGCGACCCCAGGGCGATTAGTCCGAGGCCCAACAGGATGTTCGTTCCAGGCTCGGGCGTGCTGGCTGATGTAGTGTTGGCCGGCAGCGTGCCGTTAAGGAGAATGTCGTGAAACTCCGTGGGGCCAGTGAACGACTTGGCGATCAGTCCTCCGTCTATTTGTCCATACGTTCCGGTGACATTCGCGGTTGGGGCGAGGATGGTGCCGAGGAAACTACCGCCGAGTGCGACGCTTGTTGCCTGGTAGAAGTTGAACAGCACTTTGGCGGCGGCCGTGGTGCTGTCGCCGTTTGCGCCTGCTCCATTAATGTAAATGCCTGCGTTGGTCGTGGTACCCGATGTGCCGGCAACATTGATGAGGACAGTGGCGGAGGAGGGGTTGTTGATGTTGATGGTGTTGCTTCCTCCGAGGTCAGAGAAGTTCAGGTTGAAGATGTCGAGGGTGGAACTGCCACCTGTGAGGGTGATGGTGCCGTAGCCGTTATTGGCAACAGTGCCATTGGCTGTTTGTTGGGAGAGTTGGATGGAATAGGCGGTCAAGGATGCCTGTTCAGTGGCGAAATTGATTGGACTGGAACCGCCCACGGTCAGAGTGCCTCCTCCGGTCATTGAGGCACTGCCAGCCCCATTCAGTTTGAGGAAGGCATTGCCACTGAGGACATTTGCTGTTCCGGAGACGATGGCGCCGCCGACGACGAGCGAGTCATTGTTGGGTGCCGTATAGGGATCGAGCAAGCTCTGGGTTACAGCATAGGTTCCGCTGAACGAGGCGTTGCCGCCGGCGGCGAGGCGGCCGCCAGTGTCAGAGCCGGTTTCGGTGAAATTGTTGAAGACGAATACGTTGTAGGCGTTGGCTACTCCGAGGACGCCTGCTGCGTGCACTTGAGCGGTAGCCAAGCAGACGCAGGCAGTGGTTGCCACTCGCAGTAGTGCGGCGAACCGTGATTGGTTGTTTTTCATAACGCAATGAGTAAAGCAGCTGGCGTGCCGTCTTGCCAGGCGCCTAAGTGGTGTGTTTGCAATGGCGGAGTGTTTGAGCGGGATGATTTGCTGATCCGATTCGGGAATGGGGAACAGCTTGCTGATCCGAAACGGAACAGTCACTGGGGGCTTAACTGTGATAGATTTTTGAGGGGCATGACTCTTCCTATGATCTCTTCTTTGACTCGACGCAGTATGCTGGCGTTTTCGGCGCTTTCTTACGGCCGCATTTTGGGGGCCAACGACCGCGTGAATGCCGGTCTGATTGGCTGCGGCAATCTGGGGATGCGGCATCTCCGTATCTATATGAAGCCGATTGTGGACGATGGGAAGATGCGTGTAGCGGCAATCAGCGACGTCTATACCGAGGCCAGGAAACGGGCGCAGGCACAGGCGCAACTGGAGTCGAAGGATGTGCATCACGACTATCACGAACTCCTTGGGAGGAAGGACATCGATGCCGTATATGTGGTGACTCCCGAGCACTGGCATCACCGTATGGCGATGGATGCCTTGAAGGCCGGCAAGGACGTGTACCTCGAGAAGCCGATGACTTACACCATCGAGCAGGCCAAGGACATTGTCAATGAAGTAAAGCGTACCAATCGCGTGCTGCAGGTAGGTGCGCAGTGGTGTTCCGATCCGCGGTATACGCATGCGAGGGAGGCGATCGAGCAGGGGCTTATCGGGAAGGTCCTGTGGGCGCAGTCGACGTACTCGATGAATTCGGTGTACGGTGTGTGGCAGTACGAGATTGAGAAAGAGGCGACGCCGCAGAACATAGACTGGCCAGCGTGGCTGGGGAGCGCTCCAAAGCGGCCGTTCAGCGCGGAGCGGTATTTCCGGTGGCGCAAGTACTGGGATTATTCGAATGGCATGGTCGCAGACTTCTTCTATCACCGTATGGCACCGCTGTTAGTAACTTTGGGCGGGCGGTTTCCGCAACTGGTAAGTGCCCATGGCGGCGTTTATGTGTGGAAAGACCGGGAGACTCCGGATACGTTTTCGATGACGAGCGAGTACGACGATTTCTATGTGAACATTTCCTCGAGCGCGGCGTCAGCGGGTCCGGAGAAATCGCATATGCCTGCGATCTACGGGCACGAGGGGTCGATCGTGCTGCAGAACGGGTATATCACGGTGACTCCGGACAGCCAGTTCAAGAAGAAGTTCGTGGAGAAGACAGGGAAGCCGGAGTTGAAGATTGTGGCTCCGGTGACGGACCTAAATGTGATCCGCGTGAACCATGCGCGAAATTTCATTGAGTGCATGCACTCCAGGCAGAAGCCGGTACTGCATTCGGAATTGGCGTATCAGACGATGGTGGCGATCAAACTGGCGGCGGACAGCTACCGGCAGCGGCGCATGATGGCCTTCGATCCGAATACGGAGCGCCTGGTGAAAGAGGCCCCGCCGAGGGCTGGCTTCGAGGGCACGGGTGAGAACTATCCGGAGAAAAATTGATGACCAGGCGTGGACTGTTGATGGCGCTGGCTGCGGCTGGGAAGACGGCGGCGATCCGGCTGGAGATCGGCAACTACGGGATGCAGTCGCTGGGGGTGGAGGAGGCGATCGGGCAGATCCGGCGCATCGGTTACGATGGCGCGGAGTTGTGTCTGATGCCAGGGTGGCCTAGTGAGCCGAAGACGTTGAGCGCCGCGGACCGGCGCCAGATTCGGGGGACCGGGTTTCCGATTCCGACGATGATCGAATCGTTTAACACGATGGCTTCGGACGATGTTCACCGCGCGACGCTGGACCGCATCCGGGCGGCGGCGGTGCTGGCGCATGATCTGAATGCGGGCGAGCCGCCGATTTTGCAGACAGTGTTGGGCGGCAAGGCGGGGGACTGGCTCAAAATCCGCGATACGATGGCCGCGAGGTTGGCCGATTGGGGCAGGGTAGCAGCCGAGAATAAGATCCAGTTGGCGGTGAAGGCCCATGCGATGAATGCAGTGGATACGCCTGAGCGGCTGTTGAGCCTTTTGGCGCAGGTAAACAATCCGGCGGTGGTGGCGATTTACGACTACGGCCATTTTCAGTTGCGCGATCTGACTATTGAAGAATCGATGGATCAGATGATCTCACGCACTCGCTTTATCACTGTAAAAGATTCAAAGCTGGTGGACGGCAAGCCGGTATTTTTGTTGCCGGGGCAGGGAACGATCGATTATTCACGGTATTTCCGTAAGGTAAAGGCCTGTGGCTGGAAGGGTTGGGTGCTCGTAGAGGTCAGCAGTCAGGTGTTCAAGGCGGCGGGGTACGACCCAATCCGGGCGGCTGAGAAGTCATATTCCCACCTGGCGCCGATTCTTTCCGCGGCAATATTAAGATAAAACTGTAAGCTACTCCTGGTTGGTAATCGAATTGCAACATCCCGAGCATGCAAATTTATCGGGAGGTCAACTAACCAGATGCATAAGCTATTTAGCATCGCAGCTCTATTGCTGCTTTCACTTGTCCTGTTTCAGCCTGCGGTTTACTCGCAAGCGGCTGATGGCAATGTGGTTGGAACGATTACAGATGCGAGCGGCGCGGCGGTGGTGGGTGCCAGTATAGAGGCGGTCAATGTAGCGACCGGGGTGAAGTACTCGGCCAAAACGGGTGCGGATGGTTCGTACCGTTTGAACAATCTGCCGGCTGGAAAATATGATATTACGGCGAACTTCTCCGGATTTTCACAGTCGACGTTGAAATCTTTTACAGTTGAATTGAATCGTACTATTACAGCCAGCCTTTCTCTGAAGCCTGCGAGCCAGTCGGCGACGGTGGAAGTGGTCGAGGCTGCATCGTCGATCGATACAACGACTTCGAACGTTTCGGCGACCTATGAAGCAAGGCAGTCGACCGACCTGAGCCTGGGCGCGAGCGCGGGTACCGGCTACGGTGCGTTGAACCTTTCGTTGCTCAGTGCCGGCGTGGCGTCGAGCGGCGGCGTAGGGTACGGCGCCGGGCCGTCAGTCGGCGGCCAGAGGCCGACGAACAACAACTTCGTGATTGAAGGTATCGACAACAATCGCCGTGACGTTACCGGCCCGATCACCTATATTTCAAACGAAGCGACCGCGGAATTCACGGTGATGCAAAATATGATGTCACCCGAGTTCGGACACAGTTCGGGCGGCACCTTCAACACGATCATCAAGAGCGGAACGAATACCCTTCATGGTTCGATGTACGAGTATATGCAGAATCGCAATCTGAACGCTTTGGATGCTTCGGTGAAGCGCCAGGGGATCAGCGAGCGGCAGCGGTACGATTCGAACCGTTTGGGCGGGACGATCGGCGGACCGATCATCAAGAACAAACTGTTTTACTTTGGCAACTTCGAGTATCAGCCGTTGGGAATGGCTGGATCTCCAGCGAGCGGTGTTTTTGCTCCGACCGCCGCTGGTTACACGGCACTGGGCAACATCGCTTCGGTGAGCAAGACCAATCTGGGCATCCTGAGCCAGTATGCGCCGCCGGCGCCTTCTGCCTCTGATACGACCGTGGTAGCGGGCGTGAAGATTCCGATCGGGATTCTGCCGATCGTTTCTCCGTCCTTCAGCAACACCTATTCTTATATTGGCGGGTTGGATTACGATGTCAGCCCACAGGACCGGTTGCGGTTCCGGTTTATCGCCAACAATACGCGGGCGATCGATACGACGCCGACCCTGGCTGCGTTCTATTCGAACGAGCCTACGAATGCTTATAACGTATCAATGCGTTATTTCCGCAATTTCAGCCCGGGGCTTACCAATGAAGCTAGCTTTGGGTACACGCGATTCTTCCAGTCTGTTCCGACCGGTAGCTTCAATTTCCCCGGCCTGAACATGTTCCCGAATATCACGATCGATAACGACCTGAACCTGCAGCTGGGCCCCGATCCGAACGGCCCGCAGTTCACCATCATCAATACCTATACGCTCAGTGACAACCTCACCTGGATCAAGGGTAAGCACACGGTAAAGGCCGGCTATGACGGCCGCCGCGTGGTTGCTCCGCAGTCATTCGTACAGCGCGTGCGCGGCGATTACGAGTATTCGACGCTGGAGCGCTACCTGTTGGACAAGACGCCGGACGATCTGGCCGAGCGCAGCTTTGGCGTGTCGGACTTCTGGGGCAACCTGTGGAGCCATTACATGTTCATCAACGATGACTTCAAGCTGCGTCCGAATCTGACGATCAACTTAGGTTTGCGGTGGGAGTATGTTGGGATTCCGGCCAGCAACGCAACGCAGGCTTTGAACAGCAAGTCCTCGGTTTCGGGCTTGATTGACTTCCATACGCCTACGACCCAGAAGAACAACTTTGCGCCTCGCATCGGCTTGGCCTATTCGCCGGGTAAGAATGGAACGCTTTCGGTTCGCGCAGGCTTTGGTTTGATGTATGACCAGGTCTATCAGAACCTCGGCATTCTGTCTCTGCCTCCGCAGGCAACGACGACGGTGGATTCAGAAGTTGATTTCACCAAGGATCCGAGTGGCTATCTGGCAAAGGGCGGCATCTTGAATCCGGCAGGAGCCGGCGCATTGAGCGTGGCGGATGCACGTTCGCTGACGGCATCGTATGTGCCTGACCAGGTGCGGCCGTATTCGCTGAACTGGACGCTCGGCGTGCAGAAGGTGTTTGCGAGCAACTATACGCTGGAAGTCCGCTACGTAGGGACCAAGGGCGTACACCTGCCGATGCAGATCCGTTTGAATCGCGGCACGGTGGTGACGCCTTCGAACAGTCTGCCGACGTATATGGCGAAGCCGACGCAGGCTCAGTTGGACGCGTTGACGCTGAATTTGACTGCCTTGCAGGCTCAGAAAGATCCGACGTTTGCGAAGTATTCGGCAGCTGGTTTTGATTCCAACATCGTTGGGTTCATGCCGGTCGGCAACTCCATCTATCACGGCCTGGCGACGGAACTGAACCGCCGCATGAGCCGCAACTTGCAGTTCAAGACAGCATACACGTGGAGCCATGCGATCGACGACGGAACGGCTGCGGTGTTCAGCACCGTGATCGCTCCACGCCGTGTGCAGGACTTCACCAATCTCAGTGCGGAACGGTCGTCCTCGGCTTTGGACCGCCGGCACCGGTTGAGCGTGAGCTGGATTTATGACACGCCGTGGTACAAGAGCAGCACCAATTGGATGGCTAAGAATCTGCTTGGTAACTGGACTTACACGGGCACTTACATCTTTGAATCGCCGCAGTACGCGGTGGTGCAGAGCGGTGTGGACTCGAACCTGAATGGCGATACGGCAGGAGATCGGGCGATTGTGAATACTTCGGGCGACATGAACGTCGGCAGCGGCGTCACGGCGCTGAAGAATACCAAGGGCGCGACGGTCGGGTATCTGGCGAACAATCCGAACGCGGGCTACATCGTAGCCGGCGCCGGTGCTTATGCCAACGGCGGACGCATGACTCTGCCGCTGCGGGGCATCCGGAACTTCGATATGACTTTTGCGAAGAACTTCAATGTCTCCGAGCACAGGCGCATCCAGTTCCGCGCGGATTTCTACAACGCGTTTAACCATTCGCAGTATACGCCCGGCTACATCAATACGGTAGCTCCTCTGTCGCAGACCGCGACCCGGAATTACCTGATTCCAAGCACGAGTACTTTCAACAATCCGGAGAGCGCGTTCAGCAACAATGCTCGCGTGATCCAGCTTGCTTTGAAGTACATCTTCTAGGTTGGAAGTTAGAACGAAAAAGGGCGGCGCTGAGAGGCGCCGCCCTTTTTTTGTGTCTGGGGGACGCAGCCATCTACGTCCCCGTTGTAGTCATCAGGTGATTTTGAGGGCGCAGGCTATGGGGCTGAGGCCCTGGGAGGGCAGTTTGACCAGCAGGTCCTCGGCTGTTTGTTCGAAGGTCAGTTTACCTGACTGGCCCAATAGCTGCACCTGTTTGATCTGCTGGGGTTTGGCCAGGGCGCGGATGCGAAGCTGGCCGTCTGCGGGTGCGCCGAGTGCGATCGCATAGATCGTCTTTCCGTTTTTCGACTGGGTGAAGCGGACGTCGGAGGCGGAAAAGGCGAAGTCCTCTTTGAAGTGGCCCTCTTCGGTCTTGGTCTTGCCTTCGCCGTAAATGTTCCAGGGGCGGGTGTCGTGGATCGCTTCGCCGTTCACCTTCATCCAGGCGGTGACGTCGGCGAGCAGTTTCTCGACTTCGGGGTCGAGCGAGCCATCGGGGCGCTGGATGACGTTGAGCAGCATGTTGCCATTCTTGCTGACCACATCGACCAGGGTCTGGATCACCCATTTCGGGGAGCGGTACATGGTGCCGGTGTCTTTGGCTTTCCATGTCGTGTTGTAGAACCAGTCGCCGATGGCAGTGTCGGTTTGCCAGGGAGCTGGCTTGATGGCGGAGAGGCCGCCGCGCTCGACGTCCTGGACGCCGATGCCTTCGATGTAGTCGCCGTGGCCAGGGCGAGTGCGCCAGTCCTTGAGATTGTAGACGGCTTCCAGTTTGCCGCCATGGCGGGCCATGTTGGTGTTGTAGTAATGCGCGAGCATGCTGCGGCCGACTTCCCCGAACGGGAGGGCGCCGTCGGAGTACAGCAGGTCGGGCTGATACTGATCGATGAGGTCGGTGATGCGCCTGGACCACTCCTGTGCCCATTCCTGACTGACTGTGTACCAGGATTTGTCGTCGGGTTTGGCCTGGGTGTGATAGAGATCGGCGTACTTGGGGTCGGCTCCGTCGTAGGGGACGCCTGCCATGGGGCCGGTCTTGTCGCTGCCGTGCGAGGCCTGCCACCAGGTGTAGCTGGCGCCGAGGTGCTCGGAGACGCCGAATTTGAGGCCCTGTTTGCGGGCGGCTTTCTGCCAGGCGCCGACGATGTCGCGCTTGGGGCCCATCTGGACGGCGTTCCACTTGTGGTGGGTGGAGTTCCAGAGGTCGAAGTTATCGTGATGGACTCCCATGCTGACGAAGTAGCGGGCGCCGGCTCCTTTGTAGAGTGCCATGAGGCGTTCGGGGTCGAACTTTTCGGCCTTCCAGAGGGGGATAATGTCTTTCCAGCCGAATTTGGAGGGGTGGCCGTAGGTCTTGAGATGGTGCTCGTATTTACCATCGCGGCCGCCCTGTTCGTACATCTTGCGGGCGTACCAGTCGCCGTACATGGGTACGCTTTGCGGGCCCCAGTGAGCCCAGATGCCGAATTTTGCATCGCGGAACCAGTCGGGGCATTTGTAGCCGGCGAGAGATTCCCAGGTGGGTTCGAAGCGGCTGGTGGCACCAAGCATCCAGGCCTGCGTGGAACCGGCCATTGCGGCGAGGGCGGTGCGTCTAGAGATTTTCATGGGGTGTTCCCGTTGCTCCTTTACAGATCGTTACAGTTAACGATATAGTACAAGCTGAAAAGCACGCTGTCAATGCCTGGAGCAGAGGCGCGTGCACGCGACTCCGGACGGCGGTATCCTGAAGTCTGCAATTCGTTTTGCGGTTTAAGAAAAGGTAACTATGGCGGCTATCATCACAAACTCTAATAAGAAAAGCATGTTCGTAACCCAGGATGGCAAGAACGTATTGTTTACTTTCATTCTGGTGAGTTCCCTGTTTCTGCTATGGGGCTTCTGCAATGGATTGATTGACGTAATGGACAAGCACTTCCAGGATGAACTGGGGTTGACCAAGTCGCAATCGGCTTGGGTGCAGTTTGCCCACTATCTGGGCTACTTCCTGATGTCGATTCCGGCGGGGTGGCTGGCGAGCAAGCTCGGCTATAAGGGCGGGATCATTGCGGGGCTGCTGATTGTGGCGGCGGGCGGGTTGTGGTTCATCCCGGCGACCAACATCAGCGGCATGGTGCAATCGGGCGGCGTCTCTTCGAACACGGCGTTTGTGGCCTTTCTGGCGGGTGTGTGTCTGATCGCTACCGGGTTGACGTTTCTGGAGACGATCGCCAATCCGTACACGACGGTGCTGGGTGATCAGCAGTTCGCGGCGACGCGCATCAACCTGGCACAATCGTGCAATGGCATCGGCTGGATCTTCGGGCCGATTGTGGGCAGCATGTATTTCTATTCGACCGATGCGACCGGGCACAGTACGGGCAGCCAGACGCTGTATATTCCGTACGCGGCGATCGCCGGCGTGGTGATCGTGCTCTCGGTGATCTTCTACTTCGCAAATGTGCCGGACATCAAGATGGAGGACGACTATCATCTGGACGATGCGACGCCGGGCGTTTCGCGGTCGATCTGGAGCCATCCCCACTTTGTGATGGCAGTAGCGGCGCAGTTTTTCTATGTCGCGGCGCAGGCAGGCATCTTCAGTTTCTTCATCAACTACATGACCTCAGAGGTGCCGGCGATTCCGGCGGCGTGGGATGCGGGGATGAATTCGTTTGCGGGCAGCGCGGGTTTTCTGCGCGACTGGCTGACGGGATGGTTTGAGACTTCGAAGGCGGGCGTGCTGATGCTCAGCAACAAGGGCGCTTCGAATCTGGCGTCGCTGGGGTTTGTGTTCTTTCTGGCGGGACGGTTTACAGGAGCGCTGCTATTGAAGAAGTATTCGGCACATAAGATTCTGGGGCTGTATGCGTCGCTCAATGTGGTGGCGACGTTGCTGGTGTTCTGCAAGCTGGGGTGGCTTTCGGCGTTGTGCGTGTTCCTGAGTTACTTCTTCATGTCGATCATGTTCCCGACGATCTTTGCGCTGGGGATTTTCGGCCTTGGGGCGCGGGCGAAGAAGGCCTCGTCCTATATCGTGATGGCCATTATGGGCGGCGCGATTTTGCCGAAGCTGATGGGGTACATCGCGGACCAGTTCGATATGTCGCGCAGCTTTATAGTGCCGATGGTGTGCTTCTGCTTTGTGGCGTTTTACGGGTTCTACTGGCCGAAGTTGAGCAAGGCCGATTCGTTGCGGGGCGTGCAGGCCGGCGCGGGGCACTAACCCGAGTTAAGCTGGTTGCATGTCGACACAAGCCTGGAATTCAGAGTTATACCAGAGCCGCCACTCGTTTGTTTGGGAATATGGGCGGGAACTGCTGGGGATGCTGGGGGCGCGAGCAGGGGAACGGATTCTCGACGTCGGGTGCGGGACAGGCAACCTGACGGCGGAGATCGCGAGGGCTGGCGCCGCGGTGGTTGGCGTGGACTCTTCCGCGGCGATGATTGGGCAGGCGCGGAAGAATTTTCCGGAGTTGGCCTTTGATGTGGCCGATGTGTGTGCGCTGCCTTTCGTTGCTGAGTTCGACGCGGTGTTTTCGAATGCCGTGTTGCATTGGGTCCCGGATGCGCACCTTGCCGCTGCGGCCATGGCTCGCGCTCTGAAACCGGGGGGGCGGATGGTGCTGGAGTTTGGCGGGAAGGGAAACGTCGGGGCCGTGCTGGAGGCGGTTTATCGCGGACTGGAGGCGATGGGCGTCGCCAAGCCTGCGGCGTTAAGTCCGTGGTACTTTCCTTCGGTTGATGAGTATACTTCGGTGCTTGAAGCGGCGGGGATGCACGTTTCCTATGCGGCGTTATTTGACCGCATGACCAAACTCGAGGACGACGGCATGTCGAATTGGATCCGGGTATTTGGCGGGGTGTTTCTGAATGCTGTTGAAGAGGGGCGGCGGGACGAGTTTCTGCGGTTGGTGAATGAGTTGGCGGCTCCGCAGCTATTGCGGGATGGGGTGTGGTATGCGGATTACCGGAGGCTGCGCCTAGTGGCCGTGAAGGGGTGAGGTGGGGACGCAGCAAGCTACGCCCCCAGTGAGTGCCTGCTATTTCGCGAAGGTCACGCGGACGCCCGTGGTGAACAGGTTGTCGCTTTTGTTGCGGCCGGGCACGGGGTTGCTGAGATAGCGATTGCTATAAGACAACTGCCAGGACAGCCATTTTTTGATGCTGGTAGCGAGGCCGACATCAAAGTTCATGCGATAGGCGCCGGAATCGCTGACGTTGGGTAGAAACGTGAGTTTTTCGTGGAGCGACGTGGTCTTGGTGAATTTGTGGGTCAGTTCCTCACCGAGCAGGATTTCGGCTGAGGTCCGCTGGAGCCCGGTGGAGAAGAATTCGCGGTTTAGACCGGCGCCACCGGAGATGTCGAGGATCGTTTTGGCATTGTTTACGGCGTGGAAGCCGAAGCCGCCGGAGGGGGCGAAGCGAAGGTCGAGTTTCTGGAATTCATCGAATTCGAGGTCGGTCCCACCGAAGGCGAACATTTTCTTTGAGACATTCAGGTTATAGTTGATGCCGCCGCGGATGGCATTGGCGCTGGTGACCGCTTTGCCGGCTGTGGTGTTGCTGGCATAGATCGATGTGAAGTAGACGCCGATCTTATCGCGCGAGGTAGCTCGGTTGGCGTTGGCGCTGACGTTGATGGTGCTGGTTTCAGCGTTGCCGGAGGCCTTGGCGTAGCCCAGGTCCAGGAAACCGGCCCACAGATCGACCAGTCGCGGATTGCGGAAGCGATCCACTTCCTGCTTATGGGCTTCTTCCTGTTCCTTGTTGCGGAGTGTTTTGACGGCGGCAAGGGGCGCATTGACCTGGCCGGCGTCCTTTGTGGCGATCTGGAGGGTAGCCTCGCTGGTCTTGATAGTACCAACCACGTGCTGGCCATCGGCCAGATCGATGTTAAGAGCATCATCGCTGTTGATGGCGGTGACGGCGCTCCAGACGATGGTGACATCGCCAGCGAATTCTGTTTTGATGACGATGTTTTTTCCATCGGATTTCTGGATTTTTCCGGAGATCCGGTCACCGTTCTTGAGGGTTATTTGATCGGCGAACAGCGAGGCTGAGAAGCACGCTACAGCGGTGAAGACTAAGAAACGGTTCAGTGTTTTCATGGTTGTTACGGAATCTAACTGTTTTCTGAATGCCCAGGTCCCAAGAAGGGGGGCAAGAAAAAACCCGTGAGCACTCGGAGGAAGATGCTCACGGGCAGGTCAGACAATTCGCCAAGTGGCGAGGGGTTGGCTGACCAAAGTGAAACTTTCGGTTGTCACAGAGAGGTACCTATGAGACCAATCTCAACCTACTATACCTTAACCCAGATGCCAATTGTGTGTCAATATAGTACCCATAGGACTAAGTGGTCTATTCTGTCTAAGGCGAGAGGAATAGGGGGATTATTGTTTTGGTGAAAAGATGTGGCCGGTTGGGGTACACTGAGAGGCATTATGGCAACCGCGCAGAATGGGGACCTGGTCAAGGTCCATTACACGGGTAAGCTCGAGGATGGCACGGTATTCGACTCCTCTGAAGGTGGAGAACCTTTATCGTTTCAGTTGGGCGGAAATCAGGTCATTCCGGGTTTTGAACGGACTGTTCTGGGTATGGCGCCGGGGGAATCCCGGACGTCGTCGATTCCTCCGTCGGACGCTTATGGCGAGGAGGTGGAGGAGATGGTGCTCCACGTCGATCGCAAGCAGATTCCCGACAATGAGTCTCTTGAATTGGGAATGGAACTGCAGGTGCAGGGCGATGGGTTTGCCATGCCTGTGCGGGTGGTGAGCCTGACGCCTGAAGAGGTGACTTTGGACGGCAATCATCCTCTGGCTGGGGAGACTCTGGTTTTCACGATTCAGCTGGTGTCGATTAATTAGCTGGGAGTTCCGGTATTGGGGGACGCAGCAAGCTACGTCCCCGGCGCGAGGGCGCTGGGGTTCCGGTTTTGGGGGACGCAGCAAGCTACGTCCCCGGCGCGAGGGCGCTGGGCGTTCCGGCAAGCTACGTCCCCGGCGCGAGGGCGCTGGGCGTTCCGGATTTGGGGGACGCAGCAAGCTACGTCCCCGGCGCGAGCCGCCGGGATGGGCGGATGGAGCACAGGTGTGCGTTTTCGGGGCGGGGCGCACATGTTTACACCAATGAAACCATTGAGCGCGCCAGCACGTCGGTCAAAATTGCTATACTTAGAAACTGCAATTACTCTGAAATGAAGTTCCTACTCTATCTACTCGTGTGTGCCCCGATCGCGGGCGCTGCCGATTTCACAACCGGCATGGCCGCGCGTCTCGTGATTGGCCAAAAGAATTTCACCATCCAGGATCAGGGAGCGGATAAGGATCTGTTGGGAGGCGTGGGCGGTGTCGCGTTCGCAAACAACACATTGTTTGTTGCGGATTCCAATCGCGTTGGTTCCGGGCCTCTGAATCATCGGGTCCTGATCTATAAGAACGCCAATAGACAGTTTCCGGCTGTGACCGATCCGCTGCTGCAGGATCCCAACAAACCCCGGTGCCCGGCTTGCGTCGGCATCGCGGACGTGGTGCTGGGACAACCTGATTTTGTGTCGACGAACGAAGTCACCACCCCGGACAAGAACACGCTGCGCCTGCCGACAGCGGTGGCGACCGACGGTGTGCGGCTGGTGGTTGCTGACACCAACAACAACCGGGTATTGATCTGGAACACGATTCCATCCTCCAACCAACAGCCGGCGGATGTAGTGCTCGGTCAGAAAGACTTCAAGAGCAGCGCTGCCTTCCGTCCGCCGACGGCCTCCAGTCTCCTTGGACCGCAGGGCGTGTGGCTTCAGGGCAAGCAGTTGTTCGTAGCCGATTCCCAGAATCACCGCGTGTTGATCTGGAATGCGATTCCGACCACGAACGGGCAGGCGGCAGATATCGTGCTTGGGCAAAACAGCATGACTGCCGGGGTACAGGTGGATCTGGCGCAGACGGCGCCTCCGGCATCAGCGAGTTCCTTGACGAATCCGGTTTCGGTGTCGAGCGATGGTATCCGTCTTTATGTAGCCGATCTCGGCAACAACCGTGTGCTGATCTGGAACAAGATCCCGACTGCAAATAACGCACCGGCTGATGTGGCTCTCGGACAGCCCGATCTGGTGAGCTCCGATCCGAACAATACGGCCGGGCTATGCACCACGATCGGTCCCGATCCGAACAACGACAATGCGCCGCTTTATCCCCCTTCCTGCGAGGCGACGATGGAATTCCCCCGCTTCGTACTATCCGATGGCAAACGGCTGTTTGTGGCTGACGGCGGTAACGACCGCATTCAGATGTGGAAATCGATCCCGGCCAAGAGTGGCGCGATTCCGGATGTGATCATCGGGCAGCGCGACGGGTTTACGAACCGGAACAGCGATCCCGATCCTTCAGCGATTTTCCCGAGCGTGGCGGACGTAAACAATACTCTGGCCCGTTCGGCGCCGGATACGTTCCGCTCGCCGCTTTCGCTAGCGTTTGACGGTACCAACCTGTACGTTGCCGATCCGTTTGCCCGGCGCGTGCTGGTGTTTTCGATCGCGGATGAGTTGGTGACGTTCAACGGCGTCCGCAATTCGGCCAGCCTGGAGATTTTTGCGGTCGGCAGCATCGTGCTTTCCGGTACGGTGAAAGAGAATGATGCGACGACGATCACCGTCAACAGCCGCGACTATCAGTACACCATCGTCAAGGCAGACACATTCGCCACGGTGATCACCAACCTGGTGAAGTTGATCAATGCCGGTGCGGGTGATCCCGATGTGGTAGCGTACGGCAATACCACCACCAATACGATTGTCCTTACTGCGCGTGTCAGTGGCGATGCAGGAAACAGTGTGCCCTATAGCGTTACGATCTCGGCGAATGCCGTGGTCGTCCTGACTGCAGGAGGTTCCACGCTGGCCGGCGGGCAGGACGCGGCGAAGATTGCTCCGGGTACGATCGTTTCGATTCTCGGGTCGTATCTTGCGGAGGCCACAGCTTCGCCGGATGCTGCAGCGGAGCGCCTGCCGATCGACTTTTCGGGAGTGCAGGTTTACTTCGACGGCATCCGGTCGCCGATCGTAATGGTCTCTCCGACCCAGATCAACGCACAGGTTCCTTACGAAGTGCTGGATGCGACTAGCATCAACTGCTGGGTTCGCGTCACGCGCAAGGACGGCTCGGTTTATACGTCCTCTCCTGTCGCGGTGCCGATCATTCCGCAGAATCCGGGCATATATGCCGATCCGGGTACGGATCCGCGCCCTGGTATGGTGTTCCATTATTCGAGCAAGGCGACGGGCACCATTTCGGTGGACGGTACGGCTAACGCTCAGGATGTGGCGACGATCACGATCGGCGACAACACCTACAACTACACGGTTCAATCGGGCGACACGCTGGAATCGATCCGCGATGCGTTTATCGCTCTGATCAATGCCAACCCCGATGAGAAAGTTACTGCCTTCGCCGCGGGCGTGTTCACCCGCATCCGGCTGGTGGCGAAAGTGACTGGACCGGCTGGCAACGGCATCAAGATCGCAGGCAACACCAACAGCGGTGCGCAAGTCATTCTGACCGCTACCAACAGCGCGCTCTGCTGCGCCAACGTAGCGGGTTCGCGAGTGACTGCTGCCAACCCGGCCATACCTGGCGAAACGGTTGTGGTTTATGCAACCGGCCTCGGCCTGGTGAAGCCGGACAACGCGTTCCTGGCGCAGAGCACCGGCGCCAAGTATCGCGGTCCGGAACAGAATCAGCCGAACGCCTTTGTTTCCTCGCTGGCAGGCGGCAAGACGGCGAACGTACTGTACTCCGGTCTGAAGATCGGCAGCGTGGGAATCTTCGAAGTCCACCTGGAACTCAATTCAGATATCCCGACCGATACGGCAACACAGTTGACGATCGCGCAGGATGTCTATGTCAGTAACATCATCACCTTCCCGGTGAAGAACCCGGCACCGCCGGATTTGCCGGTGACAAACGATTGAGACGCCGTGAATTCCTGGGTGCCGCTGCTTTGCCATCGCTTGCGATGCAGGCGGCGGCCCCCAACCTTCTGCTGTTTATGACCGATCAGGAGTCGGCTATTCTGCCGGGTCCTGCCTCTCTCCCTAACCGCAAGCGCCTGCTTGACGGCGGCGCAGTCTTCACCAACGCATTCTGCAATACTCCCCAATGTTCTCCAGCGAGGTCGAGTTTGATGACCGGGCTGGAGCCGCATCGCACCGGTGTGTTAACCAACGTGGACGGCGCGTCTGCCGGTAAGGGCTTGAAGCCGGAGACTCCGAATCTGGCGAAGGCGGCGAAGGCTGCGGGGTATGCGACGGGGTATTTCGGCAAGTGGCATCTGGGGAGCGAAGACGGCGACCTGAAGGCCTTTGGGTGGGATGTGTACGAGAAGGGCTCGGATGAATCGGTTGCGGCGAAGGCTGCTGCGTGGATTCGTAAGCAGAAGGGTCCGTGGTTTGCCTGGGTTTCGGTGCTGAATCCGCACCATATCTACGAACTGAAGGAAGTGTCAGGGATTCGTGAGGGTGTGCGGCCTCCTCACTCCGGGCTTGCGGATTTGGAGACCAAGCCCGCGGAGCAGCGCGAGTTCATCGATAAAGATCAGGGCAAGGCTGTCCTCAACTACAAGCCGGAAGACTGGTTGAAGTATCGCAGCTACTATCTGAGTTTGGTTGAAAAGACCGATGCGTGTCTGGGTGCCGTGCTGGATGCGGTTCCTGATTCGCCTTCGATTATCACTTACACCTGCGATCACGGTGATGGGCTGGGTGAGCATGGACTGCCTTTCAAGGGGCCGTTTATGTATGAAGAGCTGCTGCGCATTCCGATGATTGTGAAGGCGCCGGGGCGGATTCGCGCGGGCGAGCATGATGATCTGATTACACAGGCGGATCTGGCGCGGTTGATCGCTTCGCTGGCGGGGTTGAAGGGTTTGCCGGCGGTGGAGCCCAAGCGCGATGCGGTGTTTTTGGAGTATTACGCGAAGCAGAAGTGGGTAAATCCGATCCGCACGATTCGTACGCGGCGGTATAAGCTGAACTGGTATGACCGTGGGAATCAGGAGTTGTACGATTTGCTCAAAGACCCGCATGAGACTCGGAATCTGGCCAGGGAGAGAAGTATGACCGGGATTCGCCGTGAGCTTGAGATGCGGTTGAATCGCTGGCGTGGGCCTTTGATGTAAGTGCCGGCGGACGTCGACAGGAATGTCGACGCGGCAGACTATAAGTCTGCGCTACCATTTATTCGTGATTTGCTATTTGTGGTCTCTCCTTTTTTCCCTGGCTGTGTTTGCACAGCCTTCCCCTTACTCTGGATTGAAATTGCGTTCGATTGGTCCGGCTACGCATTCCGGGCGCGTGATTGCGTTTGCGGTGCATCCGCAGAATCGCGCGCACTACTACGTGGCCAGCGCTTCGGGCGGTGTGTGGAAGACCGTCAACGCTGGGACTACGTGGACTCCGGTGTTTGAGAACGAGGGGTCGTATTCGATTGGGGCGATTGCGCTCGATTGGAAGAATCCTGCGACCGTTTGGGTCGGGACCGGCGAAGCCAACGCGCAGCGCAGCGTCAGCTACGGCGACGGCGTGTACCGCTCGGACGACGGCGGCAAATCGTGGAAGAACCTGGGGCTAAAGAAGTCCGAACACATCGGGCGGATTGCGATTCATCCTAAGAATTCAAACGTGGTTTTTGTTGCGGCGCAGGGTCCGCTGTGGGGGCCGGGCGGCGATCGAGGGCTGTTCAAAACTGTGGATGGCGGCAAGACGTGGAAGAACGTTTTGACGATCAGCGAGAACACCGGCGTGACCGATGTGGTGATCGATCCGCGGAATCCGGACGTGATGATCGCGGCCTCGTGGCAGCGGCGGCGGCATGTGTTCACACTGATCGATGGCGGTCCGGAGAGCGCGTTCTACAAGTCGGCCGATGGCGGCGAGACGTGGGCTAAGGTGACTGGCGGCGCGCCCACCGACGACATCGGGCGCATCACGTTTGCAATGTCGCCGAAGGATCCGGCGGTGGTTTATGCGACGGTGGAGGCGGCGAATAAGAAGGGCGGGATTTTCCGTTCGGTCGACTTTGGCTCGAGCTGGGAGAAGCGGTCGGACTTCGAACTGGCGGCGATGTATTTCGGGCGGATCTATGCGGATCCCGTGAATGTGGAGCGGATCTACATCATGGACTTGCGGCTGTGGGTCTCCGACGATGGTGGCAAGACGCGGCGGGTGCTGGTGGACAAGTTCAAGCATGTGGACAATCATGCGTTCTGGATCGATCCGAACGACCCTGATTATTACCTGGCGGGCTGCGATGGCGGCGTGTATTATTCGCATGACCGCGGGGCGAACTGGGCGTTCGTTTCGAACCTGCCGATCACGCAATTCTACGACGTGGCGGTGGATAACAATGCCCCGTTTTATCATGTCTACGGCGGCACGCAGGACAACAATTCGCAGGGCGGTCCGGCGCGGACGCGCAGTGCGTCTGGCATTACGAATGCCGATTGGATCGTGACAAACGGTGGCGACGGGTTTGTGTCGCGGGTGGACCCGGAGGATCCGGATACGATCTATTCCGAATCGCAGTACGCGGGGTTGGTGCGCTTTGACCGGCGCACGGGCGAGCGGATCAGCATCAAGCCGGTGGCGAAAAAGGGAGAGGCGCCGTTGCGGTGGAATTGGGATTCGCCGTTGATTGTGAGTCCGCATTCGCATACGCGTCTGTACTTCGCGGCGAATCGCGTATTCCGCAGTGACGACCGCGGCGATTCGTGGAAGGCGATTTCGCCTGACCTGACGCGGATGGTGGACCGCAACAAACTGCCGGTGATGGGCAAGGTGTGGGGGCCGGACGCGGTGGCGAAGAGTTCCTCGACATCGCTGTACAGCAACATCACGGCGTTGTATGAGTCGCCGAAGAAGCAGTGGCTGATCTATGCGGGCACCGATGACGGGTTGATCCAGGTGTCGGAAAACGGCGGTGAGACGTGGCGCAGGATTGAGAAGTTCCCGGGCGTGCCGGAGAACACGTATGTGGCGCGTATATTGGCGTCTCAGCATGATGGCACGACGGTGTACGCGTCCTTCGATAACCATAAGAATTCGGACTTTGCGCCGTACCTGTTGAAGAGCACCGATGCGGGCAGGACGTGGACATCGATTGCGAGCGACCTGCCGGCGAATGGTCCGGTGCTGGCGATCGCCGAGGATTATATGAAATCCGATCTGCTGTTTGTGGGGACGGAGTTCGCGCTGTATTTTTCCAACGACGGCGGCAAGAAGTGGAACCGGCTGAAGGGCGGGTTCCCGACGATTGCGGTGCGTGACCTGGCGATTCAAAAGCAGATGAACGATCTGGTGGTGGCGACGTTCGGGCGCAGCTTCTATGTGCTGGACGACTATTCGGCATTGCGGACGTTCAAAGGCGAGACGGCGCTGTTTCCGACGCGCGATGCGTTGCTCTACGTGCAATCGAGGCCTTATGGCGGCCGCGGGAAGGCGTATCAGGGCGAGGCGTTTTATGCGGCGGACAATCCTCCGTTTGGGGCGACCTTTACTTACTATCTGAAAGAGGGCTTGAAGACGAAGGCGGAGCAGCGGCGTGATGCGGAGAAGAAGGGCGGGGCGCCTTATCCGGACGCGGCGGCGCTAAGGGCGGAGGCCGAAGAAGAGGCTCCGGAGATTACGTTGACGGTTGCCGATGCGGCGGGGCGCGTGATCCGGCGCATCAACGGTCCGGTTGCGCAGGGCCTCCAGCGAGTGACGTGGGATCTGCGTGAAGCGGGTCCGCGGCTGGTGGCGGCTGGACCGGCGGAGGATGAGTTTCGCGAGCCGCCGGCGGGTCCGCTGGTGATGCCGGGGACGTATCAGGTGTCGGTTTCGAAGCGAGTGAATGGTGTGGTGTCGCAGGTGGCGGCGGCGCAGACGTTCAAGGTGGTGGTGCCGGGGGCGGGGAACATTCCGGTGGAGCTGTCGCAGTTCCAGCAGAAGGCTGTGAGGCTGCAACGCGAGGTTTCGGGCGCGTTGGAGGCGGCGAATCTGTTGAAGGCAAATCTGGCGCAGATGAAGCGGGCGCTGCATGAGACGCCGGCGGCCACTGAGGCGATGAATCAGGAAGTACGGACCATGGAGCGGGAGTTGACGGAGATTCTGGTGGCGCTACGCGGCGATGACGTGATGCGGGCGCGGAGCGAGAACACGGCGGATGCGATTGCGGAGAAGGTGGAGACGATTGTCAGCGGGCAGCGGATGTCGCTGGCGAAGCCTACTGGTACACAGCAGGAGACCTACAATGAGGCGGCGGCGGAATTTCGTGCAGAACTGGCCAAGCTGCGGGGGTTGTTGGATGTGGATGTGAAGAAGCTCCAACGGGAGATGGATCAGATTGGGGCGCCCTGGACTCCGGGCCGGTGAGGGCAGTATCGGTGGCATAGATCGTGTGAAGTATTTGAAATTGGATAGGCCAAACCGCCTGTCCGTTTCAAGCCTTCTTCCGTTTGCAGTTCGGCTTGCGGGCCGCGAACTAAGATAGTATTGGTTTGATTACTTCGCCGTGCACGTCCGTCAACCGGCGCTGCAAGCCGTTGTGATAGTAGCTCAGGCGTTTGTGATCCAGGCCCATCAGATGCAGGATCGTGGCATGGAAATCGTAGACGGTGGTAGGCTGGTCGGCCCGGTAGCCGAGTTCATCGGTCGATCCATGTGAGATGCCGGGCTTTACGCCTGCCCCCGCAAAGAACGTCGTAAACCCTTCCGGATTGTGGTCCCGTCCGCCTTCTCCCAACCCTTCGCTGATCGGCAGCCTGCCGAATTCCGTGGTGAAGACCACCAGGGTATCCTTCAACATGCCGCGCTGCTTGAGGTCCTTCAACAATGCCGCGGTCGGCTTATCGAGGATCGCCGCGTTCTTGTTGTGATTGGTCACCAGGTCTTCATGCGCGTCCCAGTTTACTCGTGGAGCGCCAAACTCGCCGCCGTTGAATAGCTGCACGCATCGGACACCTTTTTCGATGAGCCGCCTGGTAAGCAGGCAATTGTAGCCATAGGCCCGCGTTACGGGATTGTTGAGGCCGTACATCTCCTTTGTTGCCGCCGATTCACCGGAGATGTCGGTCACCTCCGGAGCACTGATCTGCATGCGCGCCGCGAGTTCATACGAGCGAATGCGTGCCGAAAGCTGGTCCTCGCCCGGGTTGTGCCGCAGATGATCCTCGTTCAATTGCTTGAGCAGATCGAAGCTGGCTTTTTGCGTCGATTTGGAGATTGAGGGCGGGGGATTGAGGTCCGCGATCGGCATCTTCTCTTCGCCGAAGATCACGCCCTGATGCGCGGCGGGAAGAAAGCCGTTGCCCCAGTTGGCGACGCCGCACGGAGGCAGACCGCGAACATCGGGCAGCACGACGTAGGATGGCAGGTTCTGATTCTCCGAGCCCAGTGCGTAGCTGATCCACGAACCCATTGACGGGAAGCCCTGGAAGATGTAGCCGGTCGACATCTGGAAGATGGCCGGACCATGCGCGTTGCTACGCGAAACCATGGAGTGCAGGAACGTCAGGTCGTCGACGCAGGTGGCCATTGCAGGCAGCATGTCCGACACCCACTTGCCACACTTGCCGTACTGTTTGAACGCCCACGGACTCTTCATCACCGTGCCGCGCTTTCCGCCGAACGGCGTGATGGTGTTGGCGCCCTTGGTTTCTTTGCCGTGATGCTTGATGAGGTCGGGCTTGTAGTCGAAGGTGTCGATGGAACTGATGCCGCCCGGTAGAAAGATCACGATGACATTCTTCGCCTTAGGTGCAAAGTGCGTGCCGGTGGAGGCCAGCGCCTCCATCTGCGCCAATGCCAGACCGCCCAGGCCGCCGCCGGCCTGCCACAGCATTTCTCGACGCGATAGTTTACGGGACATAGGCGAACTCATTCGAATTTAGCAGAACGCGCAGGTAGGCGCTCATTGACTCGGTCTTGAGAAACTGCGCGGCGAGTTGCTGTTCGTGGGGCGTTGGGGCGCGGCCGAACAGACGCCGGTATGCCTCTTCGACGCCCGGCACTTGCTTGGCGAGCAGGTCGGCCTGGCGCAGCACGAAGCCGTTGTTGAACAGCGTGAGTGCCTGCACCGGCGTGTTGGAGACGGAGCGCTGGGCGGTGGCGACTGACGGATCGGGGCAGTCGAAACTGTCGAGGAACGTCCGCTCGCCGCCGCGCACCACGAAACGGTAGACGGCGCGGCGCCACACTTCGGGGCCGTCATTATCGAGCGCCTTGTAGATGTAATTGTTCTTTTCTTTCTGCTGCAGATGGAATGATGGCCCGCCCATCGTAAAGCTCAGATTGCCGGTCACGGCGAGCAGCGTATCGCGCATGGTTTCGGCATCCATGCGTTTGATCGGCATGCGCCAGTAGAGCCGGTTGCCTGCGTCGACGGCATGGGCTTTCTCATTCATCGCCGAGGATTGTTGGTAGGTCCGTGAACTGAGGATCAGCCGGTGCAGCCACTTCACGCTCCAGCCGTGCTCCATGAACGACGTTGCGAGGTAGTCGAGCAATTCAGGATGAGAGGGGCGGTCGCCGTTGAAGCCGAAATCGCTCGGCGTGTTTACGAGGCCGGTGCCGAAGTGATAGTACCAGACGCGATTCACGATAACTCGCGCGGTCAGCGGATTGGCCGGGTTCGAGACCCAGTCGGCCAGCGCCAGGCGCCCTTCCAGATCGCTGGGCAGTTGGCTGATCGCGCTGAGCGCACCAGGAGTAAGTTCCTCCTTGGGTTTGAGTACGCTGCCACGCTCCAGTAGATATGCCTTTGATGGCGCCACGGCGGTCACTGCGTGGACGACAGGCAGGGCGGGGATCTGGTCCAGCCGCGCCTGAATCTCATTACGCCTGGCCACGAGTGCGGCCCGTGCGGGCAGCAGGGCATTCAGCTCTTCTTCGGAGACAGCGGGCAGAGCCGCCTCATTGCGTCCGATGTGGTCGAGTGACGATGCGATCTGTTTGCCGCCGCACGTCATCGTGTATACCATCGGCGTGCCCTGTGTGGAACCGGTGACACGGTCGCTGGACCAGCGGATCGTATCGAACGCGGCTTTCGGAGTGATGGTCAGCGATTGGGGTTGTTCCGATGTCGCTCGCGCCGTGCCGTCCCAGGGACCGACGCTTTCGCCCGATGGCAACAGCTCCAGCTTGTCGATGTGCGTTTTGCCGGAGCCCGACTGTTCGGTGACCGAGAAGCTGCATTCGCCGGACTGTTTCACCGTGGGGAAACTGTTGCGGTTGTAGATCGGGTTGAGCGGCAACCGCAGTTTGTCCTTGGTGGTTTCGCGGTCGAAGGCTTCGTATTTCGCATAGAGCAGCCGCGTGCGCACGGGATCTTCCAGTGTGGCGAGCTCTTTGCGGACCGGTTCCAGCTCTTTGTTGATGGGCGCCGTCAGCTTCTTGCGTGCTTCGCGCTGCTCGGCCGATGCCACGTCGCGGTCGCCAAAGCCGGCCGTGTTGAAGGCCGCCGAAAGGCGGTAATAGTCTCGCGTGGGAATGGGATCGAATTTGTGATCGTGGCATCTCGCACAGTTGACGGTGAGGCCAAGAAACGAAGCGGCGGTGGTGGTCACCATGTCGTCGAGTTCGTCCGTCCGCTGGATCTTCACCATGGTGATGTCTTTGTTCGATTTCGCGCTGACGGAGTCCCACGGGCCGGAGACCAGGAAGCCGGTTGCGGCTGCCATCTTCGGATCGGCGGGTGCGATCAGGTCGCCGGCAAGCTGCTCGCGGATGAACTGGTTGTAGGGCTTGTCCTGGTTGAACGCTTCGATGACGTAGTCGCGGTAAGGCCAGGAGTTCTTGCGCTCGATGTTGTGTTCGCCACCATCGGTTTCACCGAATCGCGCGACATCGAGCCAGTGGCGGCCCCAGCGCTCTCCGTAGCGTGGAGATGCGAGCAGCCGCTCGACGGCCTTGTCATATGGCTCGGTGATCTGTTCGGAGGTGGGCGGCATGCCGGTGAGGTCGAAGCTCAGGCGGCGGGCCAGGGTTCGCTGGCCGGCACGCGGACTGAAGTCGAGGCCCTTTTCGCGGAGCTTGGCTGCGATGAAGGCGTCGATTGGATTCTCAAACTGCTGCGATGGCGGTGGCGGTTTTACTGGTGTCTTGAAAGCCCACCACTGCTCTTTGCGAGCGCGTGAGTAGGGTGCGCCCTGGCGGATCCAGTCGGCAACAAGGGAGACTTCTTCGGAGGCCAGTTTCTTTCCGGGCGGCATCTTGCCTGAGGCGATGTATCGATATGCCCGGCTTTCATCGGGCTTGCCTGCGACGATGGCGGCGCCCTGTTTGCCGCCACGCAGCAGCGAATCACGGGTGGAGACGTTGAAGCCGCTGAGTGTGGACGCCCCGCCGTGGCACGGCAGGCAGCGTTCGGCGAACAGCTTCTCCACAGGAGTCTGTGCGCTGGCGATTCCTAAGGTAAGGACGAAGCAGAAATGAAAACGGCCCACTCCGAAACTATAGCCGAAGTGGGCCGGGAGAGCAATTGATAATACTTGTTCTTGGGGACGCAGCAAGCTACGTCCCTGGAGCGGTACTAGTTGCGGGCAGCCTGCACCTTGGGAGTCGCCAGGTAGCCGGTGATGATGTCTTTGCCGACCTTATTCACCACAATCTCGTAAGGGATGCGGCCACCCTTGGCTACCAGGAACTGAACCGGTTCGTTCACGTTCTTGTCCTTCTTCTCCACGTGGAGGTCGTCAGCCACGATCTCGATGGTGTACTTGTTCTTCTTCGGGTCAGACTTCTTCAACTGCATGGTGATGTCGCCGACGCGCGCCATCTGCTTGGACTTTGCCAGGTTGAATTCGAAGTAGTTGCGGTCGCCGAGAGCCTTCAGCGCCTGGAACTCTTTGTAGTTGGTTGCGATCAGTCCGCTCTGCATGCCGAGATCGCCCTGGGTCGATTTCAGGTTGGAGATGGTCTTGTCGAGTTCGGACTTGGTGGAGGCGAGATCGGTCTTCACCGTGCCGACTTCCTTGTTCACGCCGACGATCTTCTCGTCGATCTGGCCGACGGCCGCGCGGTTCTCTTCCTTTACTTCGTTGAACTTCGCCGCGACCTTCTGCTCCTGCGCCTTTTGTGCCGATTCCAGTTTTGCCGAAAGCTCTTCCGCCTTCTTGATGGCGTCCGCTTTGGCCTGACCGGTCAGCGCCGCTGCCTGACGGTTGGCGGCCTCCAGCTTATCCTGCAATACCTCAATGTTCTTCTTCGCGGTTTGGGTTGATACAGCTGAGGTTTCCTTTACGGTCGAGATCTGTTCAGCCATCGCGTCCTGCATCTTGGCGATGTCCGTGCGGGTCTTGTCCAGTTGCAGAAACAAATAAACATTCGCGCCTACGAGCGCGATGATTGCTCCAAACAGGATGGGGAACTTAAGGCCGGATCCTTCCGGCTGCTGGTGCTGCGGATAAATAGCGTTGGGGTCGCTCACGTCTGGTGTAACTCCTTAACTTCGGTCAATCGTATTATTATAACAGCGCACAACGCAGCCTCGCTGTGCGGGCGCTGTGCGCTGGTATTTTACCACTCAACTAATTGATACATCAGACCGGCGAACGGTTACATGAAACGCGAATCGTTAAGAGGATTTAACAGGTCTGGCAAATTCGAAGGCATCCTGCTTGGGCATTCCGGGCTCAAAGCAGCGGCGGCAGCGTGCTTCGTACATGCCCGACGCTCCCACCACAATCAGCTCTTCGGACTCTACCAGGCGTTGTGTATGCTTGGCCGGGTTGCCGCAGCGCATGCAGATGGCCAGGGTCTTGGTGATGGATTCGGCAAGCGCCAGCAGATCGGGCATCGGCGGGAACGGACGGCCCATGAAATCGGTATCGAGGCCGGCGATCAACACCTGCTTGCCGGTGTCCGCCAGTTGCTGCGCGACATCAATCACCTCGACACCCATGAAGTTCGCTTCGTCGATGCCGATTACCTGGGTGCGCCAGTCCAGACGGCCCAGTATTTCCGACGCACTGATCACGACTTCTGCTTTCAGCCGCGAATCCCCGTGGGAAACGATCTCTTCGCGCGAGTAACGGTTGTCCAGCTCCGGTTTGAACACCTGGACGCGTTTGCGCGCAATCTTCGCACGCCGCAGTCTGCGGATGAGTTCTTCGCTCTTGCCTGAAAACATGGGACCACAGATGACTTCAATCCATCCGAGATTTCCCGAAACAATATCCATAAGCGATTATGATTGCACAGCAGTTAGGAGTGTAGCAAAGAAAAAAGGTGAGGCGCGGCAGGGGCGGCCGCGCCTCACCTTTTGAGCGAATCGAACTATACGGTTTCCCAGCCGCGCGACAGGTGGCTCTTCAACACCTTCTCGAGCAGGATCATTCCGCGCAGGCCATCGCGGAAGGTGGGGTATTCCACCGGCGCCGAAGGATCGGCAACCTTGCGATAGAAGCGCTTGTAGTTCTGCTTGTGCGCGTCGTCGTAGCCTTCGCTGTGGCCGCCCGGCAGATCGGCAAAGCCTTTCGCCGCGCCGCCCAACAACGACGGATCCTTGATGATGATCTTGTTCGGCTCGTTGCGCTGGCCGATCCACAGTTCATCAGGACGTTCCTGGTTCCAACTGACGCCGCCCTTGGTGCCATAGACTTCAAACTGGAAGCGGTTCTTGTTGCCGGCTGCCACCTGGCTCACAGTGAAGGCGCCGCGTGCGCGGTCGCCCATGTGGAGCAGGACGGAACCGAAATCGTCGGTATCGATATCGACCTCATCGTAGTCTTCCGGCTGCAGCGTCTTGCCGGCGAAGGTTTCGATGGCGATCTTCGGCTTCTTGCGTTTCTTGTGAAAGGTCTGCAGGTCAGCGCAGACGGCCGTGATGGAGAGCCCGGTCACATGCTGGATCATATCCATCCAGTGCGAGCCGATGTCGCCCATGGCGCGCAGTGCGCCGTTTTCAGCGGCCACCAGTCGCCAGTTGAAGTCGGTGTCATAGAGCAACCAGTCCTGCGAATAGGTGCCCTGCACGTGCAGGATGTCGCCCAGTTCGCCGGAGGCGACCATGTGGCGCACATGCTGGACCACCGCATAGCAGCGCAGATTGTGGTTGGTGCAGTTGGCGAGATTCAACTTCTCGGCCAGTTCGGCCAGTTCCTGTGCTTCGGCAACGTTCATCGCCAGCGGCTTTTCGCAAAGGACGGCTTTGCCAGCGAGCAGCGCGGCCTTCGACATCGGGAAGTGCTGCGCGTTCGGCGTGAGCACGTGAACGGCGTCGATGGTGGGGTCTGCCAGCAGCGTGGTGTAGTCTCCGGTGGTGCGCTCCAGACCGATGGATGCGCCGAAGCTGCGGGCCATCTCGTCGTTAAGGCCAGCCACTGCGACCAGTTCCACGTTGGGGATGCGGCGGATCTGTTCGGCGTGCACGCTTCCCATGAAGCCCGTGCCGATGATAGCGGTTCTTACTTTCCGCATAGATTTGATGAGGTTCCTTTCCAGTTCAAATATGGTCTTAGTTAGAAGATAATACCTCCACACACTGTATCGCAAATATTGATAGACTGGTGACTGCTTGGGTTTGAACAGCGATCAATGAAGGTTCGCATTTCCTTAGGTCGTGGCGTTCGTCGTCACCCGACAAATCGAAAAAACACACGCGTTGCTCTCGCGTTTGCCGCTCTCCTGCGGCCTGCTTCGTTGATGGCTTTCGCGCTGGGGCTTTGGCGCGTCGCTTCCGACATGCGGATCGCCGGCGAATTCCCGATTCACGAAGGCATCCTCTCGCACTGGCAAGTGTGGATCGCGACTGGTATCGCCATTGAGGTCTGCGCCTTCATTCTCAATCGCTACGGCATTACGGAAACTACCCCTTAACCGATGAAACTTCTTCTCTCCATTCTCTTTGGCTCGACTGTTGTGTTCGGATGGGGGGCGGAGGGCCATCGTGTGGTCGCCAGGCTCGCCGAGGCCAACCTGAACGCGAAGGCACGCGCTGCTGTGCTCGAACTGCTTGGCGGTCCGATGGCCGATGTCTCCACCTGGGCCGACGAGGTCCGGCCGCAACGGCGCGAGACGGGACCCTGGCACTACATCAATATCCCGGTGGATGCGTCACGGACCAGCAGTACGGCTTTTTGTCCCAAGGAGGGTTGTGTCTCCGGCAAGATCGACGAGTTGGTGAAGACGTTAACCTCCTCCACCAACCGCGAAGAACGGATCGAGGCCTTGAAGTTTCTCATTCACTTTGCCGGAGACATGCATCAGCCGCTGCATGCCGGCGAAAAGCAGGATCGCGGTGGCAACGACACAAAGGTTGTCTACTTCGGCCAGAGCTTCAACCTCCACCGCGTTTGGGATACAGAGCTACTAGCGCGCATGGATGCGGATGAAAACCACCTTGCCAAGACTCTTCAGCTTTCGCGTGGCAAGAGCAGGCGGCTTGCACGGGGCGCCGTCGAAGACTGGGTGTGGGAATCACATGACGTGGCCCGCGATACCGCCTATAAGAACCTCACCGTGAATCTCGCCGGCGATTACCAACAAGCAGCGGAGCCTGTGCTGCGGCTGCAGTTGCAGCGCGGCGGCGCAAGACTTGCGAGACTGATTAATGAAGCACTTGGCAAATAAATGAAGATCATCAAAATTGTTCTCATCCTGGCGGTATTCGCTGCCCCCATCTATTTCTACACTCCTGCCCGGTTGCGCGCCATGGCGTTGCTGGGCCGGAGCCCCGATTGCCCCATGGCCCGCGCGGTGCAAAGCGACGAGGAGTTGCAGAAGCAGATCCAGTACAAAGACGCGATTCTGTACAACAGCAAGAAGCTGGAGACGGACCCGCAGGGCTATGAGTTCTGGCAGACTCCACGCGGCAACTGGTGGATTCCCAAAGGCAGCCATTTTGTCCTCCCGTTCAATCTTGCCGAGCAGCAGCGTAAAATCTATGGCGACGGCGAGAACTTCATCCATCCGGGCGACATCGTGCTCGATTGTGGCGCCAACATCGGGGTGTTTGCGATTGAGGCGCTGAAGAAGGGCGCCAGTAAAGTGATCGCCATCGAACCGGCGCCGGAAAACATCGAATGCCTTCGCCGCAACTTCAAAAAAGAAATCGAAGAGGGCAAGGTGGTGGTGTATCCGAAGGGCGTTTGGGACAAGGATGATGTTCTAACGCTCAATATCGATCCCAACAATTCCGCAGCCGATAGCTTTATCATCCAGCGCGATGGGGCGAAGGCGAGCACGATCAAGCTTCCGCTGACGACCATCGACAAACTGGTGGACGAACTGAAGCTGGAGCGCGTCGATTTCATCAAGATGGATATAGAAGGCGCCGAGGTGAAGGCGCTCGATGGAGCGAAGGGCGTGTTGGGCAAGTATCATCCTCGTATGTCGCTGGCTGTTTATCACGTGCCGGATCATCCTCGGGAGATGCCCGCCGCCGCTGCCCGCGGCTGGAGCGGTTACAAGGTGGAGTGCGGTCCGTGTGAGGAAGAGAAGGAGCACTTCTTCATCCACCCGGCCATCATGTACTGGCATTAACGCTTGCGGATTATCACGATAATTTTGGCGGCTCTGGCTTGCGGCTGCGCCCGGCGGCACTACGCTGTCGACGGGATTGTGGTGTCCTTGAATCCATCGGCGCGCACCGCCGTCGTCTCTCATAAGGAGATTAAGGGCTATATGCCCGCCATGTCGATGCCTTTCCGCTTCGCCAAGTTGGATGGCATCGCGCCCGGCTCCCACGTTTTGTTTACGTTGCGTGGAGGCAAGGCGAGCCACGTGAAAGTGGTCAAGCAGGATCTGGGAGAGATTCGCCTGCCCGCGCCTGGCGTGCGCGTGGGTGAGCTGGTCCCGGATTTCGAATTGACCGATCACCTGCTTCGCCCGGGAAGGCTGTCTGCTTTGCGAGGCCGCGTGGTGGTGATCGACTTTATCTACACGCGGTGTCCGTTGCCGGAGGTCTGTCCACGGCTCTCCGCCAACTTCGCGCGGCTGCAAAAACGGTTTGCGGGTAAGGATGTCACGCTGCTCTCGATCACCGTGGATCCGCAGTTCGATACATCGCAAGTCCTCGCCGATTATGCCCGGCGCTGGCGGGCCAATCCCGAGCAGTGGCGGTTTCTCACCGGGGACGTGAAGCCGGTGGCGGCAACGTTCGGGCTGCTCTATTGGGCCGAAGATTATGCCATCACGCACTCCAACTCGACCGCGGTAGTTGGGCGCGACGGACGGCTGGCGGCACTGGTGGAGGGGGCTGGTTACACTGCCGAACAGTTGGGTGACATTGTGGACACGCTGCTGTAGCCGCTAGCGCGGTTCGAGCGAGAGCATCATCTTGCTGCGCGGAGAATAGTAGAGTTTCACGCTCGGCGTGAAACTGTCGTATTTGGTGTGCAGCACTTTGTAGCCTTCTTCGTTGACTTCAAAGTACTCGTTCTTGATGCAGTAGTTGTAGACCGTGTCTTTCATGCCCCACAGGCGCGAAGTGCCTTGCGCCGGCCGCTCCTCCCAACTGGTAGTGGTGCGGCCCTCGATCACTGCGCACTTGCCGTAGGCGAGGTCATGAATCAGCAGAAAGGTCAGGCGGCTGCTGTTGAGCAGTCCCATGAGGAATGCGCCAATTGCCGGGAGCGTCACCGCCCAGTATCCTGTCACGGCGTATTTGAAGAGAAAGATCTGCAGAATCCCAGGAACAAAGTGCCGGATAAACCAGGTACACAAGAGCCAGAAGGCGAGCGTGCCGCCGGATGCAAACACCGGGCGGAGTGCCTGGATGGCGAGCCTGATCGCCTGGCGGTCGCTGATTCTGCCTGCCTGGTTCTGCTTTAGGTCATCGATTTTGAAGTCATTGCTCACGGCCAGGTCCTTCAATACGGCTTCGTTCGTGGGTGCGTCGTAACTGAACTCGACTGACATGATTCCTCCGTGTGCCCCGCCATCGGCAGTTTGGAGGAATCTCTTTAGGACGGATGCGGCGGAATTGAGATGAGCCAACATCGCGACTGTCGGATGGTGTTAAATACTTGAAACGGACAGGCGAAACCGCCTGTCCCACCACCGCTTGCGAGCGCATCTTTTCACACCTTCTCTGGGCTCGATATGCACAAATTGCATCATGCGCGCCTACAGTTTGATCTCCCAGCCCTTGCGGAACGACGGCTTGACCCACTTGTTGGCGTCGCGATTGTTGCTAATCTCGCCCTTTGCGTTGTCCCACAGCAGCTTGCCATCGTAGTGGACCGCCGCCGCGCCCAGCACCAGCCATTCGGTGTACTTGCCGGCGATGCTGAAGTTCGAGCACGCCGGAGCGCCGCCCTTGCAGGCGCGCACCCAGTCGCGGCAATGCGCCGAGTGATTGCTGCCGGTGCTTGCTCCGGGCGACCTCTGCAAATACGGCTCAGGGAGCTTGTATTCGGCCCAGCGCGAGCCGGGCAATAACCCGACGCTCTCGCCGCGTCCGTTGGTGCCGAGATAGCCCTTCGAGCCAACGAAGATGGAATTGTAGCCGCTCGTCGCCGCTGGACGAGCCGGTTGCGCGGGCGGCGCTGCTGCCGCCGGACGCCGCTGGCCCATCTGCGGCCCGACCTCCGGACCCTTGCCCGGAATCTTGCGCGCCTCATCGGCCGTCATGCCCTTCGGCAGATAAGCGTCGCCGCTGCCATGGTGATACCAGTAGACAGTCACCGGCGGCATGTTGCGGCGCGGGCCGAACTCATACTTGATGGTGAGTTCATCGGGGAAGGTGAACGAGGGCAGGGAACTCTTCTTGATGCACTCCACGCTGATCAGATGCTCCGGCGCCAGTTGCAACGCCCAGTTGGCGGGCCCCAGAATGTGGACGCCCCAATCGCCGATCAGGCTGCTGCCGAAATCGTAAAAGCCGCGCCAGTTGAACGGCAGATAGAAGCCGAAATTGTCACCGCCGCTGCGGCGGCGGTAACGTTCATTGCGATCGACTACGAATTTCCTATACGCTTCATCCCCTGCGGTGAACGGACGCTTTGCCGCGCCGCCGAGCCACAGATCCCAATCGAGCGTATCGGGCACTGGGGACGGTGGAGCCACGTTCGGCATCTCCTGCGGCCAGCTGGGACGGCCGGTCCAGGCATGGACCTCCTTCACCTCGCCGATCTCGCCGGACCAGAAGATCTCGCAGGCGACTCGCGTCGCATCGTGCGAGTAGCCCTGATTTCCCATCTGCGTCGCGACCTTGTATTTTTCCGCGGCTTGCGTCAACAGACGAGCCTCCCACGGGGTGCGGGTCAGCGGTTTTTCGACGTAGACGCTCTTGCCCATCTGCATGCAGGCCAGCGCGCAGGTGGCGTGCATGTGGTCGGGCGTGCCGATCACGACGGCATCGATGTCCTTACCCGATTTATCGAGCATCTGCCGGAAGTCTTTGTATTTGGTGGCATCGGGGAAGCGTTTGAATGATTCCTGTCCGCGCGCCCAATCCACATCGGCCAGCGCCACAACGTTCTCTACGCCGGCATGGGCCAGGCGCAGATCGGCAGAAGGCTGCCCGCCTGCTCCGATCGCCGCGAGATTCAGTTTTTCATTGGGCGACTTGAAGCCCATCGCTTTGAGCGAGGGGGTGCTCGAAAAACCTCCCGTCGGGACCGCGCCCGCAAGCAGCGAGCCGTAGAAGAAGTGGCGTCTGGAGAGTCCGTTGTGTGGCATCGTCCAATACTTTATCACTATGGCTTAGCCCGTGCCGCCGGGGTGTGCCGCGTGAAATGAGAGCGAATCTGACGGCAATTCAAGCGAGAAGCGGCGATTAGCAATCGCCTCGCAGATTTCCAATCCGCCCCACTTGTCTAGCGCACCTTTTCCACGGAGCGGTGTGGACTGATCACATCGCCCGTTACTGCGGTGTCAGCACCGGAACTGTGATCGTACGAGTGATGCTGGTTCCACTGACCGGGACTCCAAGAGCCGCAATTCCCGGACCTGCGGCTACGAATCTCACCGTTGTTTTGCCCGCCGCATCGATTATCGCGCTGACCTTAGTTGTTGAAGCGGAGACACCATTCAATTAGAGAGCGCCGGATTGGAGCTGTGCTGCAATCTGGACGCCGCTTAGAGACTTGCCCGCCATTGGTAGGGTGAGTGTCATTGTTGCCTATCGCCAGGATTCTCAGGCCCTGGCCATAGGTGTTGGCTGCCAGCAGCGCCAAAAGCAATAAGCATCGGGTCATACGTATCTCCATCGGACGGTAATTGCGAGGGAGATCCAGCACGCAACGCTGATGCTGCCCGTTCACGATATGAATGGCGAAGATTCCTGTTCTGTTTCACGGGGGGCGGATGAAGTGGTCCGGCCGGTGCGGTTTGTTAAGACCTGGGGAGAGCGCGATGCGGTGTTCTCAGATAAAGCAGAAGGATTGTTTGTTGACGGTTAATTGTAATTCGAATAGCCCCATATTGTGGAATGGCCATTGCATTTGTGCGGGAATTCAGCTATTATTTTCGTGAAGATCAACGGAGGTGTCTCCCGATGACAATGACCGCGATGAGCGTACTTACCCTGGCCGTTGTGCTGGCGGTGGTGCTGGGACTGCTGTTACGCAGCCTGATGAAACAAAACAATACAAATCAGTTTTCGGCCCAATCGAGTGCCGATTGGCTTGACGAGTTTTCCGCTATTGAGTACCGCCCGATGAAGCGCCTTCTTTCCGAGGAGGATTTCCGCTTCATCACCAGGCAACCAGGCTACACTCCTGAAATTGGTAAGCGCTTACGCAAAGAACGGCGTCTGGTCTTCCGCAGCTACTTGCGCAACCTCACCAGGGATTTCAACCGGCTTTATCAGGCTGCCACCATCCTGATGGTGTATTCCGAGGTCGATCGCCCCGATCTGGCTGCCAGTTTATTGAAGATTCGAGCTAACTTTTACTACGCGCTGGGTCTGGTCCACCTGCGCCTGCTGTTGCACGCGGTTGGTTTTGAAATGATGGACGTCACTCCGATGTTACAGCCGCTGGAGTTTCTCCACGTCCAGGTTCGCTCCCTGCAGCCCGCCGGCATCGGCGCATCTGCTTAGTCTATTTAGCCTCATTGATGCTCCAGTTGTAAGCGTAATACTTGATTTTCCACCCTGCATTCGCGAAGTCCGGGCTTCCGGCCCGGTACTTCGCGATATAGCGCATCAAATCCTGGTCCGACTTTCCAAAATCCCCCTTGAACCACTTGAAGATCTCTGAGACGGTCAATTCCTTGCGCGTTGTGTCCAACTTCACGTTGCGCTCTTCGTTCATGTAGCGCCGGGTCTCGCGCTCCAGTAACGCCTCCAGGTTGGCTGCAGTGAAGACATCGCGGGAAAGTCCCGGGCAGCTCGCCGAGCCGGAGACCAGCACGAAGTGAATTCGCGGATCGCCGAACTCCTTGCGGATGGTGTTCTTCTCGACGTCGGCCAGGCTGCGCATCTGGCCTCCTATCTGGAACTTCAAACGGTAAAAGAAGCTGAGTATGCCCCAGGTGCTCTGCAGCCGGTCACGCTTTTCCGGGTACTCATGCGCGAATGCCGACAGCACGAACGCATTATATGCGTTGATCCAATAGGCGAGCTTCGCTTCGCGCGACGGGAACAGCGCGGGGTGCGAATGCGGCGACACCGCGCCCACCTGCGTGGTGAAGGCATCGAGCGTTTTACTGTCCTGCTTCAGTGCTGCATAATGGACGCGTCCGCTATCATTGACGAACCGCTTGAGCACCGTATCAAAGGACTGAATATCCGGGGCTGTTAATGCGAAAAAAGCGAATAAATAGATCACAACTTTTTCAGGTGTTCCTTGGCTAGCTTGAAGTCCGGGAACTGCTTCTCTGCTTCGCGGAAGTCCTTGGTGTGGATCCGGCGTTTCGCGCCGGAATGCTCCACCGGATAACGCAGATGCAGCATCTCATGGAACATCACGTATTCGATCGCCAGCGGGGTAGCTTTTTCTGTATCTAGAATTTGGCTGATGATGATGGCGTTGTGAGATGGATCGTAATGCCCCAGCAGGGAACGCGAGACCGTTCGGCTCCACCCCAGCTGTGGGCGGGCCATCAGGCCGTTGAAGAACTGCAGGTTGAGCTTTTCGAAGATCTCTTCCAGGTTGTAGCGCTCGCCCACCGGGCCTGAGACGAATTTGCGTCCCCGCTGCTGTTTTACCAGGTGCATCGTCCGGCGCACTTCGTGCCGGTTCAGGTATAATTTGAAGCGGTGCGAGTGCGTTGGCGGTACAGGACGGCGGAAGAGTTTCGAGAGCAAAATCCAGGCCAGAGACTCCATGACAGGTGCTGGAGCTCCTTCCAGCAGGTCTGGCAGCGTAACGGCAATCGAATTCGACTCCATCTTAATGCTACTATTGACGTTTGCGAACCTGCGAAACTGAATGTGGATCTCCGGTGGCTTTGTACGCGGTTTCAACTCTGCAAAAATCCTCCGGTACATCTCTTCCAGTGTTTCGAACAACAAGGCGCTGTGGACTGGCATTGCTAATGAATTTAGCATACAAGCTCACGCCCGCCGCGCCAAGGATTCAATAAGGGAGGCTACTTGGGTAAAGCAAAAATCACGGCGATTGGATGTTACACGCCGCCCCGGGTACTGACGAATGACGACCTGGCCCACATGGTCGACACCAGCGATGAATGGATTGTGGAACGGACAGGCATCAAGGAGCGGCACATTGCCGCGCCCGATGTCGCTACCTCCGACCTGGCAGTAGAGGCCGCGCTGGCTGCTTTGCAGTCGCGCGGGATTCCGGCTACCGACATTAATGCGATCATTGTCTGCACCGTCACGCCCGATATGTTCTTTCCGGCTACGGCCTGTCTGGTGCAGCATCGTATCGGCGCCAAAGGAGCGTGGGGCTTCGATCTGATTGCGGCCTGCTCCGGCTTCGTGTACGGCTTGACGACGGCTGCGCATCTGGTGGCCAACGGTTCTCACAAGAAAGTGCTGGTGATCGGCGCGGACACCATGTCGCGCATCATCAACTACAAGGATCGTGGCACCTGCATTCTGTTCGGCGATGGCGCAGGCGCGTTCCTGGTGGAGCACAGCGACGATGACGAGACCGGCTTCATCGATTTCTACAACGAGATCGATGGTTCCGGCGGCGAGTATCTGAAGATGCCTGCCGGCGGGAGCCGCATGCCTGCTTCGCTCGAGACCGTGCAGAATGAGATGCACTACGTGCATCAGGATGGCGGCCAGGTGTTTAAGTTTGCTGTCCGCAAGATGCATGAAATGTGCAGTACGATTCTTGCCCGCAATGGCTTCACCTCGAACGACATCAAACTGCTGATCCCGCACCAGGCCAACCGGCGCATCATCTGGGCCACGGCGGAAAAGTTAGGAATTCCGCTTGATCGCGTCATCATCAATATCGATAAGTACGGCAACACCACCGCCGCCACCATACCTCTGGCGACGCGTGAAGCCGTGGATAGCGGCCGGCTTAAGAAGGGCGACCTGGTGCTGTACGCCGCTGTCGGCGCGGGCTTCACCGTTGGTGCGAACCTTTGGCGCTGGAGCTATTAGGAAACACAAGACCGCTCCATAGAAGTCGCGTTGTTTTTGGGGACGCAGCAAGCTACGTCCCCGGCGAGGGTTTTGCTGCTAACGGAGCGATTATTGCAATGAACAACCGCTCTGGGGACGTAGCTTGCTGCGTCCCCACACTCGACACTCCCGATTTTGCCCCATTCAGTACCAAAACTAACAGAAGCCGGTCCTGGAACAAAACGGGCCGGTTTCCTATGTTCCATCTCACGGCCATCGCTCATAGTGAGTCGTGCCCCGCTCACTTGTCACCCGCAAAGACGCCCTCGACGTGATCCGTTACACGCGCAACTGGATTCATTACGGCGTGATCACCATGGCGTTTGTGATCACCATCACCGCAGCCGTCGAACAGTTACTTGGGCTTTGAGAGACGGTATCCTAAGAGAATGCGAATTCTCTTGGCGGCGTGCCTTTTTTCCATCTCTGCAATCGCACAGGACACGCGTCCTCCGGTTATCCTTCTCAACGGCTACCAGGCAACCTGCGGCGCCACTTCGGTCTCTTCCGGCACCTTCGGCCAGTTGGAGCAAAAGCTCACCGCTCAGGGCCTCAGGGTCATCTTCTTCGACAACTGCAAATACCAGAACGGACTGCTGAAGCCGTCGATCGAGGATCTCGCCACGGCCCTTGGCACAACCATTCGCAGCCTCAACGTCCCGCAGGTGGATCTGATCACCCACAGCATGGGCGGCCTGATCGCGCGTGCATACTTGTCAGGCAAACAGTCCGGCGGTGGCTTCAAACCTCCCGCGACTCATCAGGTGCGCAAGCTCATCATGATGGCCTCGCCGAACTTCGGACTGCTCGATATCGTCCTGCTCGCGGCGGATAAGGACGCCCAGATCCTCGCAATGACCTCTGGCAGTGACTTTCTCTGGGATCTCGCCTCCTGGAACCAGGGCTTCGAGGACCTGCGCCAGGTGGATGCCATCGACGTGGTCGCCAATCGCGGCAGCGGCGGAACCAGCGATGGAGTCGTTCCCGCCACCTCTGCCTCGCTTTCCGCGATCCTCGGGGATGAGCGGGTGCGCGCCGTTCCTTACTGCCACACCGATGGAGTCCCGGCCTTTCTCTGTAACGGTACGGGCCTCGCCAACATCGATAGCGACACGCATCCTGTCTATCAGATCGTCAATTCGTTCCTACGCGACACCCCCGACTGGAAATCCATCGGGACCTCGCCGGGCCAGGACCCTGTGTTGCCGAAATACGCCGGCCTCATGCTGGCTTACAAGAATGCCAACGACGCGTATATCACCGACATCTCCGACATCAACTCCTTGAACAAGGGGCCGTCGGCGATCTTTACCGCCAACTCGCTAGCCACCGGCAAGTTCGATTTCACCATCAAGAGTGCCGCCGCGCCGGCTACCGCGTCCTGGAACGCAGTGCCCTCCACTTTTTCGCTGCTGCTGGTAAAGAACGGCCCTCAGATTGGCCTGGTTGCGCCTGCGGCGGGGCTGGTGAAGGCGCTGTCGCGTGCGCCGGGCCAACTTGTCTCCATCTATGGCAAAGCGCTCACCGGCGCTGTAGTGACCTTTGCCGGCCAGACCTTGAAACAGTCCTACTCCGGCGATACGCAGATCAACGCCCAGCTTCCGGAGAACGCCTCAGGCTACGGGGAGTTGCGGGTACAGACCACGACTGGCCGCCATTCGGTGAATCTGCTGATCGAAGACGCCGTCCCCGCCGTGTTTGCGCTCAATGGTGGAGGCACCGGGCCGGCCGCTGCGCTGCGCGGCGACTACAATGTGGTGGGCGATCAGACCCCGCTGCGTGCAGGCGATGCCGCGCTCATTTACCTGACCGGGCTCGGAGCAACTTCGCAGAAGGCCGGCCTCGACTATGCCAACGTCGTCCCCACCGTCACGATCGACGGCAAAGCGGCCACGCTGCTCTATGCAGGCCGCGCCCCCGGCTTTCCGGGGCTCGACCAGTTGAACGTCATCGTACCCGCGGGAGTCGGCACCGGGAACCTGCCGCTCGTGGTGACCAGCGCCGGCAAGGTCAGCAATACTACGACGCTTGCCATCCGCTGATCTGCCCTTTTGCGCCCATCCTGGCAATAGCGGCAAGCAGGCCGCCGTTGCCGGGAAGATAGCAGGGCAGTCCCGGACGCTGATAGTTGTGGCCGCTGGCGACATATTCGTTTTTCGACGTCTTCATCAGCAGGACTTCCAGCGCCAGTTTCTGATCGCCGAGTTCGGCGGCAGTCATCGCCACCATCGGATAGTCCCAACCCCACGTATCCGGCCACTTCCAATCGCGCAGGACGCGATCCAGCGTGCGCCGCATCACCGCGCGGTCCACGCCCACACCCGGCAACACTCCTAACGCCGCCAGCATCGACGGATGATCGCGATTCCGCTCAGTAAACGTCTGCGGACCGTTTTCATGCGCCAGGTACACGCCGTCCTTCACCGGTAGCGCGGCGAGTTTGGTTCGTACGTCCTCCCACTTCGGTTCAGGCTCCAAGCCCAGCCGCTTGCGCCACTGCTGCGCGATTCCCAGCGCATGGGCCCAGTAGACCAACTCGTAGGTGGGGTTCCAGGTCTCACGCGGCGGATGATTTTCCTGCGCCGGGATCACGGGCGGGCCCAGCACATACCGCGACCCGTCCCAGTTCGCGTACGATGCCATGAACGTTGCCGTCTCAAACACCATCTCGCGATAGCGATCGAGCGTCTGCCTGCCGGGCGATGCCTTGTACATGAGCTCCGCGTATTCGATCGGATGCGGCTGCTCCCAGATCAGGAATGGCCCGATGTTCGACGGGCTGTCTTCGCCCGACGGTCCGGTCATCTTCGGCCAGCGCACGCCTTCGTAGCCCTGCTGCTTGGCTTTCGCCCGGGCTGCCGGCAGGATTTGGTTGTACCATCCCAGACTGCGTTCCAGCATTTTCGGCCGCCCCCACATGGGGAAGTGCGCCGCATGCCACCAGTGCATCTCCAGATGGAACTTGCCGTACCAGCTGTTCATGGTGAGGCCGGTCTCCTGCGGCGGCATCGACCCGCTGCAGTGGATGGCGGTGAGAAACTGCGACAGCACCGCCCGCCGCTCCAGTTCGCGGTTGTCCGGGAACTCCACGGCCGCACCGGTGGACCAGAACCGCGGCCAGTATTCCGCGCAGGCCGCAAAGCAGTCCGGGTGGCGTGTGCCGGTCTTAGTCTTTTCGAAGAGCACGGAGAACGCGAGCTTGTTGCGGCGCTCGCGGTCCACCACCGCGTGCAGTGCAAAGACATGCTCGCTGCGCCGCTCCAGTCTCACCTCGCCTTTTGTCTCGATCGATACGCTGTAACTGTCGCCATCGAGCGTGCGCCGGATGTCGCCTGATGTCTGGTGTGCCTGCGGTTTGGTCCAATCGGCTGCGCCCGTCGCGCCTGTGCCGTAGGGGAATTCGATGATCACCTTCAGCGGCGAATCGATCTCGCAGGCCAGCATGTCGAGCGTGGGGTGTACGCACGTCCGCACCGTGACGACCTTGCCCTTGTAGGTGAACTTGCTGATCAGCGTGCCGGTCCACAGGTCCAGCGTTTGCTCCGCGCCGCTGATTTCGTCTTCGGCGATTCCAAGCAGTCCGACGCGCCCCAGATGCAGGCGATGCGGATTTTCGCGGAGCCAGTTGAAGATCTCCTCCTGGCCTTTTCCGTTCGATGGGTAGCCGACCTTGCGGCCGAACGTATCGTATTCGGTGAGTTTCAACTCGCCCGCCGGTCTCCGGAAGCTGTGCCAGCCCCATTGCGACTGCGTGCACAGTGGAAAGCTCTTTTCGAATTTTGCCGGAAACGTTTGCAGGCCGGTAATATCGGCTGAAAATGCAAACTCGCCATTGCCTACGCCGAGCGGGGCACGGATGTCATCGGCTTTGTAAGTGGGGTTGTGGCGCGTTACTAAAGCCTTGCGCTCGGCAAACCCAGGGGCCAGCGCGGTGGCCAGAAACTCTCTACGATTCACACCAATCATCGCTTACGAGCATCGCATATTCCATCAGCGGCGTAACACGGCCAGCATCTCGTTGGCGGCCTGGCGGATCTCTTTCGGACGCCCGAAACGTTCGCTCATGCGCTGCAGGCAATCGATCGCCAGCAGCGCCGATTTCCGCGCCATCGCTTTGTCGGATGCTGTCCGCGCGATCTCGCTGGCGATCATTGCCGCGCGCCACAGCTCTTCCTGGTCGTCCTTGAGCTTGCGTTCGCCCTCGATGGCACTCTTGCGCTCCGCCGCGGTCAGCGTGCTGTCGCTCTCTGCGATGAGTGCGTAGGTTTGATAGCCGTGCCAAATGGAGTCGTTGAAATAGATGCGATTTGGACTGTCGCCGAGGAACTTCGCGAAGTTGTAGCGTGCTTGCTGCCGCTGCAACTCGCTGACGTCATCGCGTTTGGTCTCAGCGTACAGGGCAGCTAGTTGCCTCATGCGCGGAGCGCGCACACTGGCGTTGATCGCTTGATAGAGCTTTGCCGCTTCCTCATAGCGATCTTCGCGGCTCAACCGGACTGCCAGCGCATACTTCACGGTTCGGATTGAACCTGCGGCCGGGTTCTGCGCGATAAATGTTTCCAACACCTCCAGCGGTGCTTCGTACTCCAGCATCAACTTCAAATCGAAGCCGGAGGGGGCCCAGTACATGGTTAAGTCCGAAAGCTGCCCAGACATGTAGATCGCATCGTCTCCCTGCCGTTTCGAATAGAGCCACAGCGCATAGCGCATGCCATTGCGTGTTCTGCATGTAATTGTCTTTGGAAATTTGACCAACATGGACAAACAGAACATCCACGGGCGTGTCCGGAGGCTGACTTTTCGACGCGTTCGAATCCCACACCCAGAATCCTGTCGACCATTTCGCCGGAGGTTGCTGACTTTGCAGCGATCCGCCGCAACTGGTCAGGCCGGCAAACAGCAGGGCCACGAATGCGCAACGCACCATGGCTCCATTCTCACCACAGTTTCGCCAAGAGCGCAAACATCTCTGGATCGTGTTGCTTCAGTTCTTCGCGATCGAAGGGGAAAAAGTCGTTCTTTGAAAAATAGGCTTCGGTCGATTCCGCGAAGTACTCCTGCGGGTTCGACATCGCATAGGCGCGGTCGTAGGTGCGGCGCCCCTGTGAATCCTGCCGCAAAACGCGGTCATACTTTCCGCTGGCCTTCGCGCTTTCGTATGCTGCTTTGATCTCGGCGTTTCCATAGCCAATCACGCGGTCATGATAGGCGTGCGCCAGTTCGTGCAATGCGAACGCCGGCATGCGGCGCGTTTCGGCTTCGAAGATCCGGACGTTGGTGAACTCCACGCCCTTTGCCATCGCGGGATCGCGTCCGTGCTCGCTCAGCCAGCCCGCGCCCGGATGATACTCAGCGCGCGGCGGAATACCTGGATACTCGGGCGAAATCCACAAATGGACCTTGCGCAACTCATCCACTGCACGCGGAGGCACCACCCGCGCGACCTCCTCCAACTGAGCCTTCAACAACTCCACGGCCTTCATCGTCGCCGTTGCGTCCTGGGCGAACAGTTTGGGATTGATATGAACCGTCCATCCGGCGATGGTCGAGGTTTGGGCGTGGGCCGTGACAAGGGTTGCCAGCAAGAGAAGCAGTTTATTCATAGCGCAACGACTCCACCGGATCGATCCGCGCGGCATTTCGCGAGGGGTACAACGTCGCAACGTAACTGACCAGCAATGCCACGATCATCACCCAGATCCCATCCACAAAGTGCGGCTCAAACGGCACGAAGCTCAACGAGTACAGCTCTTCATCCAACCGGATCCAGCGGTAATGATTCGCCAGGAAACTCAACGTGTATCCGAGCACCAGCCCAATCGCCGTACCTGCCGCCCCAATCATGACGCCCTGCAAAACAAAGATCCGCCGGATCTGCTCACGTTTCGCGCCCATCGATACCAGAATCGCGATATCGCGGTGCTTCTCCATCACCATCATCACCAGGCTGATCAGAATATTGAGGCCGCCCACCAGTTGAATCAGGCTGATGGTAATCAGCGTCACCACGCGGTCCATCTTCAATGCGCCCAGCAGTTGTTTGTTCTGCTCCTGCCATGGTGTAGCCGCGAGCTTATCGCCAATCATCGCCTCGGCAGCGTGTGCGATGTCGGGAGCCTGGCTCACGTTATCGACCTTCAACTCAATGGAGTTCACCACATCATCCAGCGAGAAAATCTTCTGCATCGTAGCCATCGACGTGAACGCCCATTTGGCGTCGAGATCATAGAAACCCGATTCGAAGATTCCCACTACGCGCATTGTGTAATAGCTGGGACGCGGCCCAAGCGGAGTCATTTCGCCCTGCGGAGAGATCACCTGCACATTACTCCCCAGCATCATGCCGGTCTTCTGCGCGAGTTTGGAGCCCATGATCAGCGTCCTCGGCTTCTCCAGGTCAGCCAGCGAGCCCTGCTTGATATTGGCCGCTACTTCGCCGCGGCGGGCCTCCATCGCAAGATCCAGGCCCTTGATCACGCCCCCATCGCCCTGACTTGGGCCGGTGAAGAAAACGTACCCATACAATGCCGGGGCCGCGTTGTTCACGCCGGGCAGGGAACTGAGCTTCTTCTGCAGGTCCTGCCAGTGCTCAATGCCTGAGCCCGGCACTTTTTCGAGAATGCTGACGTGCGCGGTGGCGCCCAACAGATTCCGCTCCAGCGTGCCGCGAAATCCGTTGGTCACACCTAAGGCAATAATGAGCGCCATCACGCCCGCGGCCACGCCGATCACCGAAATCACCGTGATCACGGAGATCATCGTCTGCTTGCGCTTGGCGCGCAGATAGCGGCTGGCTACGAACAGTTCGAAGCCGGGCTTCATTCCACCTGCCGCAAGTCTTCCACCAGGTCGATCTTGCCTTCGGGCCGCAGCAGCGGGAACAGGATCACGTCGCGGATTGACCGCGAGTTGCTCATGATCATCGCGATGCGGTCGATGCCGATGCCTTCGCCGCCCGTGGGGGGCATGCCGTAGCAGAGCGCGCGCACGTAGTCTTCGTCCATCTGGTGCGCCTCTTCGTCGCCCTTCTCCTTCATGCTCAGTTGCATCTCAAAGCGGCGGCGCTGCTCCTGCGGATCGTTCAACTCGGTATAGGCGTTGCCGATCTCCATGCCTGCGGTAAAGATCTCGAACCGCTCCACGAACGCCGGATCTTCGCGCTTGTTCTTCGAAAGCGGCGATGTTTCCACCGGATAGTCGTAGATGATGGTCGGCTGCACCAACTGGCTCTCGGCCACGCGCTCGAAGATCTCTACGAGCGCCTCGCCCGCGGTCGCCTTGTGCGAGTGCTGTGCGAGCCAGGCCGGGTCCTTCACCTGGTCCATGGCCGGCTTGCCGTCGCCTTGCCAGAACTCGATTACGGCTTCGCGCATGGAGAACTTTCGCACGTTGCCGAAATCGATCTGCTCGCCCTGATACTCCACCACAGCGCTGCCCGTGGCATCGATCGCCACCTGCTTCAGTAACTCCGCGGTGAACTCCATCAGGCCGTGGTAATCCGTGTACGCCTGGTAGAACTCGAGCATGGTGAACTCCGGATTGTGCTTCACCGAAATGCCTTCGTTGCGGAAGTTGCGGTTGATTTCGTACACGCGATCGAGGCCGCCCACCACCAGGCGCTTCAGATATAACTCCGGCGCGATGCGCAGGTAAAGATCAACGTCGAGCGTGTTGTGATGCGTGACGAACGGACGCGCCGCGGCTCCGCCATACAGCGGCTGCATCATCGGCGTCTCCACTTCGATAAACTGCCTGGCTTCCAACTGACGGCGGAACGATGCGATCACTTTGCTGCGCGTGACGAAGGTCTTGCGCACATCTTCGTTCGAGATCAGGTCCAGATAGCGCTGGCGATAGCGCACTTCCACGTCTTCGAGCCCGTGCCATTTTTCGGGCATCGGGAGCAATGTCTTCGACAGGAACTCCAGCTTCTCGGCGTGGACTGTCAACTCGCCGGTGCGCGTGCGGAAGAGATACCCTTCGACGCCTACGATGTCACCGATATCGAGCAGTTGGTACAGCTTGAAATCCGTCTCCGGAAGTGCGTCGATCTTGATGTAGATCTGTAACCGGCCGCCGTTTTGCTGGAGGTGCATGAAGCCGGCCTTGCCCTTGCCTCGCAGCGACTGGATGCGTCCGCAGATTTTGACATCGATCCGCGGTTCCAACTCTTCGGCTGTCTTCGGTGAGTACGTCTCCAGAATATCGGGCAACGTGTGGCTGAAGTCGTATCGCTTGCCATAGGCGCGATAACCGAGTGCTTCAATTTCGTTAATGCGTGCGAGACGCTGCTTCAAAAGCTCTTGTTCGAGCGACAATGATATCTCCCTCTAAGAACTCTATTATAAACTCTCCATCCCGGCAGTTCGGCCTCAATCAAGCGTATACTGCTAGCAGAGCCGCGACGGTAACGGAGCGGTATTCCCATGACCGAATCCAACAACCAAAACTCGCTCCCCGAAAACGCCTACAAACCGCTGGCTCCCGGGGCTGTCTATCAACCCATTATTCCAGCCTCGGAAGCGCCGCCCGAGATGACCGTTCGCTCCATCGGCTGGGGCGTCTTCTTTTGCGTGGTGTTCACGGTCGCCTCTGCCTACTCGGCTTTGAAAGTCGGCCAGTCGATGGAGGCCGCCATCCCCATCTCGATCCTCGCCATCGGTCTCGCGCGGTTGTACAAGCGCCGGTCCACCTTACTTGAAAACGTCATTATTACTGGCATTGGCGGCGTCTCCGGAGCAGCGGTCGCCGGAGCGATCTTTACGATACCTGCCCTCTACATTCTTCACCTCGACCCGCATCCGCTCCAGACCATCTTTATCTGCCTGGCGGGCGGTGCGCTCGGCGTTCTCTTCCTGATTCCGCTCCGGCGCTACTTTGTCCGCGAAATGCACGGTCAGTTGCCGTACCCCGAAGCCACCGCTATCACCGAGGTGCTGGTCACCGGCGAGAAGGGCGGGGCACAGGCGAAGCTGCTGTTGCAGGCGACCGCGATCTCAGGCGTCTATGATTTCTTTGTCACCACCTTCAAGGTCTGGCAGGAGACTGTGGACTTTCAGTTCATCCCTGTGGTGAAGGAACTCGCCGTCAAGGCCAAAGTCGCGCTAAACTTTGATGCTATCGGCTTCATCCTCGGCCTCGGCTACGTAATGGGCCTGCGCAGTTCCATGATCCTGTGCGCTGGCGGCGTGCTCTCCAACTTCGTACTCGTGCCGCTGATCTGGATGATCGGCAGTCATCTGCCCGATGCGGTGTACCCGGCCACGATTCCCATCATCAAGATGAATGCGAATCAGATCTTTCGCGGATATGTGCGCTTTATCGGAGTCGGGGCTATCGCTACAGCCGGAATCTTCGGCATTCTCAAGTCGCTCAAAGTCGTCGTCGGCTCATTCAGCATCGCCGTCAAGGCGTTTCAGGGAGGCGGAGGCGCTCATGAGGAACGTACGGACCGCGACATTTCGATCATCACCATTCTCGCGGGTGTCATCGCTGGCACGATTGCGGTCGCCCTGCTGCTCGGCAGCCTTTCGGCGCCCGTCGCCGCTACTATAGTCGGACTGCTGCTGACCATGATCTTCTCCTTCTTCTTCACTTCGGTTGCCGCCAACGCCATCGCGACTACCGCACGCAATCCGGTCTCCGGTATGACGATGCTGACCATCATCATCTCCTGCGTCATCCTGCTCAACTTCGGGCTCTCTGGAACAACGGGAATGTTTTTCGTCATGGCCATCGCGGGCATGGTTTGCACGGCACTCTCGCTCTCCGGCCAGACCGTCACCGACTTGAAGGCAGGTTATTGGCTAGGCTCCACGCCCGCTGCTCAGGAGAAGGTGAAGTTCATCGGAATTGTGGCGTCATCCATCGCAGTCGGCCTCACCATTGTGTTGCTGGCGCGCGCTTTCCAATTTGGAGAAGCCGCCCCGGGTGATACGCGAGTGGTGCTGGCCTCCCCGCAGGCGTCCATCATGAAGGCGCTGGTGGAAGGCTTCATGAGCCGCCAGCCGGTGGCCGGAATCCTTTTTGGCGTCGGGGCGATGATCACCATCGCCATGGAGATGCTGGGAGTGCCGGCGCTTGTGTTTGCCTTGGGGATGTACCTGCCGCTCGAATTGAATTCGCCGGCGCTGGTTGGCGGAGCGCTGGCCCATTTCATTGATAAGAGATCCGAGCGCGAAGGCCGCCACATCCGCGAACGGGGCGTTATCATTGCTTCGGGCCTGATGGCTGGCGGTGCATTGGGCGGGGTGTTTGGCGCGGCGCTGCGGCTGATTCCGTCGTTTACGGAGGACTGGATCAAGTTGCCGTTCTATGACGACGTAACGATTTCGCAGTCCGTATCGCTGATTATGTTTGTGGCCCTTTGCGTCTATGTCTGGCATGGCTCGGTACGCAAGGCAGCATGAAATATCTGAAACGGACGGACAGGCGAAACCGCCCAATGCCGCATAGTTTTTCGGAGCAGCAAAGTAGTATTGCCGCAACTCGTAGCGCGGACACTCGTGTCTGCCGTGTCCCGACTCATCGGGACACGTTTTGCTCAACTTCGAAACGTCTCGATACGAGTATCGAGACGGCACGCAGGAGTGCGTGCGCTACAAAACCGCGAAAACTATGTGGCATTAGTCGAAACAGCCTGTCCACTTGAATCAAGGAGCAATTATGAACTTTGAACAACTAGTAGGTAACGCAATCCTCGGCATCGACACACTGTGGGGAGGCGACGTCATGTGCGCCTCCGGCACCGGCCGCTTCATCGCCGACTCCTGGTTCTCAGATGGCGAAATGCCGCTCGCCTACACGCACCCCACCGCGGCAAAGGTCCGCGAATCCGGTGGAGTCGGCGGCAAGACCATCGACCGCGCCGCCATCGACGCCTATCTCGCGGCAGTCGACGTAGAAGGCGCCATCCGCGGACTGAAGGAGGAAGGCGCAAAGCTTGGTGGGCTGCGCGGCGAGTACGTCGAGAACCTCGCCCTCTGCTTCGACGTGATGTGGGACCTGGTCATGGAACTGATGGGCACCGGCACGCCCGTCCCTTACGATCGCTGCGTTCGAGCCTCCACGGGCAAGCCGCCCGTCGCGTCCGACCCTGCCGCCAAACGCGAACGCGTCAGCGAACTGCTCGCCAAGGCCGGCTACACCGGGCCGATACTAGATGCGGTCGACGCCTGGCGCAAGGCCCGCATGATCCCCATGGCCAGCGTGCGTGCCCTGGGCGCCGCCGTCATCGCCGAATTCGACGCCCTCAGTGCGAAGAACGTGATGCCGTATCTGCCGGCCGAGCTTGCACCAGTGCCGCGGGCGAACATCGACTTCCTGCCGATCAAGGACGCCTGGTTCTCCGGCTCCATGAACTACCTGGGCCACGCCCGCAAGCCCGATGGTTCTCCTGAATACGAGGCCTCCTACGAGATCAACGCGTCGCTCGAAATCTCTGTCCCGGAGTTCATGCAGCTGGTGAGTCACGAAGTGGTGCCCGGCCACGTCACGACCTTCGCCTACCTGCAGAATCTCTATGTCCGCGGAGTGGTTGGCTTCGAGGCCAGCGTCCTCACCATGAACACCCGCGCCGCTACGCTGTTTGAAGGGATCGCCAACAACGCCATCCTCATGGCTCACGGCGTCACGGAAGTCGACCAACTGCCCGACGAAGATCTTCAGATCGGACTGCTGCTCGCTCTGCTGCAGGACGACGCCAAGAACCAGTCCTCGTACCTCACCTGGGGCGACCGTATGGCGCAGCCTGAAGTTGCGGCGATACTGCGCCGAGATTTTCTGGTCTCAGCCGAGCGCGCACAGAAACTCTCCGGGGCTTGGGGGCTGCATCCGCTGCTTGGACGCATGTACCTGCCCGCGTATCGCTCCGGCACTGAACTTGTCGCCGAACTCCGACGCAAACACGCGTCGGCGAAGTTCCTGCCCGTCCTGTTCGGCTGTGCCGGCCTGGTGGACGCGGTTACCATTGAAAAGGCTCTCGCATGAAATCCATACTCATTCTCTTCACTCTTGCCGGCGCGGCATTCGCGCAAAACGGCTTCCAGATCAAACCGAACGACACGATCGTATTCTACGGCGACAGCATCACGGACCAGCGCCAGTATACCGTCCTAACCGAGACCTTCATCGTCACCCGCTTCCCGCACTACAATGTGCGCTTCGTGCACTCGGGCTGGGGCGGCGATCGGGTCTCCGGAGGTGGCGGCGGACCCGTCCAGGAGCGCGTCAAGCGCGATGTCACACCCTACAAGCCGACCGTCGTCACCATCATGCTCGGTATGAACGACGGCGCTTATCGCGCTTTCAATGAAGACATCTTCAAGACGTATTCCACCGGCTTTGAAAAACTGGTTGGCCTCATCAAAGAAGGCTCCCCTGGTGTCCGCCTCACCTACATTCAGCCTTCGCCTTATGACGACGTCACTCGTGCTCCTAATTTTCCTATGGGCTACAATTACGTCCTCGTCCGCTATGGAGCCTTCCTCAAAGAGTACGCTGCCCGCAGCGGCGCACAGGTTGCCGACCTCAACACCAATGTGGTCGACATGCTCAAGCAGGCCAACACTACGGACCCGGAAAACGCGAAGAAGATCGTGCCCGATCGAGTCCACCCCGGCTGGGGCGGCCACCTCATCATGGCTGAAGAGTTGCTAAAAGCCTGGGGCGCGCCGAAGGCCGTGACCACGGTGGAGATCGATGCCGCCGCCGGTCGCGTCATAACGGCCGAGAACACCACAATTGTGGATTTGAAAGGGACCTCGTGGCGCCAGAAGGATGCCGCGCTGCCCATGCCGCTGCCTGAGAAGACCGTGCCTGTTCTACTCGCCGTCAAATCTTCTGATTTCGTGGAAGCGCTGAACCAACAGATCCTGAAAGTCTCCGGCCTCAAAGCCGGCCGCTACAATCTCAAGATCAACGGAACCGCCATCGCCAACTTCTCCAACGCTGATTTGGCCAAAGGCGTCAACCTGGCCGAATACCCGACGCCGATGATGAAGCAGGCTGAAGAGGTCCACGCCTTCACTCTCAAACGCTCCAACGTACACAACCTGCGCTGGCGCCAGCTTCAGACTCCGATGGAAAAAGAGAACTACGCGCAACTGGCCGTGGTGATGGCGAACCTCGATGCCTTGGACGAAGAGATCGCTGTACGCCAGCGCGCGGCTGCTAAACCGGCGGAGTGCCTCTACGAGCTGGTAATGCTAACTGAACCGAAATAGGGGAAGGGAAGATTACGAGGCAGGGATGGCCGCTACCGGCCATCCCTGACAGGAGGGTGTTCTGTGAGGCTACTTGCGGGCCAGGACTTTCTTCGCAGCCGCAATGATGGAACCGGCGTTCATGCCGAACTTGTTCAGCACTTCATCCGGCGAGCCTGATTCGGCGTACGTCGTCAGTCCGACAAACTCCATTGCGCACGGCTTGGTTTCAGCGACCACTTGAGCCACACGGACTCCGAGGCCGCCATCCACCAGGTGCTCTTCGGCAACCACGATCGCGCCGGTTTTGGCCGCAGCGTTGGCGATTGCGTCACGGTCGATCGGCTTGATGGTATGCATATCGATCACAGCTGCCGAGATGCCTTCTGCTGCGAGAGCTTCAGACGCCTTGATCGCTTCCGCCACCATGAGGCCATGCGAGATGAGCGTGACATCGGTACCGGCTACCAGCTCGATTGCCTTGCCGATTTCAAACACCTGATCCTTTTCGTAGATCACCGGAACCTTCACGCGTCCCGCACGCAGGAACACCGGGCCGACGTGAGCGGCCGACTGTTTGCACAGCGCGGTCATGGCGATCTCGTCAGCCGGAGAGATGACGACAAAGCCAGGCAGCGAGCAGGTCAGAGCGAGGTCTTCAATGCTCATCTGCGACGGTCCGTCTTCACCGATCGAAATACCGCTGTGCGTGCCGACCACCTTCAGGTTCACGTTCGGATAAGCGACGTTGACGCGCAACTGCTCAAAGCCCTTGTTCACCACAAAGGCGGAAAAGCTGGAGACAAACGGGATCTTGCCGCTCGATGCAAGGCCTGCGCCGATCGAAACCATGTTCGATTCCGCGATGCCGCAGGAGAAGAACCGCGAAGGGAACTCTTTTGCGAAGTACGTGGTCATGGTCGATTTGGAAAGATCGGCGTCGCACACTACGACGTTTTCGTTCTCCTTGCCCAGTTCGACAATTGCCCGGCCGAATGCCTCGCGCGTAGCGGCGCCCAATTTCAATTCGTATTTCTTTGCCATGTTGTTAGCCAATCTCCTTCAGCGCGAGCGCGACTTCTTCCTTGGTGGGTGCGTTGCCATGGAACTTCGGATTGTTCTCCATGAACGACACGCCTTTGCCCTTGATGGTGTGGGCGACGAGCACCGTCGGCTGGCCCTTGCAGACCGCGGCGTCAGCAAATGCTTTCTGCAGCGCCGGGATGTCGTGGCCGTCCACTTCCACCGTGTTCCAACCGAACGCGCGCCATTTATCGGCCACCGGTTCGATGCCCATGATGTCTTTCACCCAGCCATCGAGCTGGATCTTGTTGTAGTCGACGATCGCGACGATGTTGTCGACCTTGTGGTAGGAAGCGTACATCGCCGCTTCCCAGATCTGGCCTTCCTGGATTTCGCCATCGCCCAACATGACGTAGACGCGCGTGGGGCTCTTATCGAGCCGCGCCGCTTCGGCCATGCCGATGCCGACCGAAAGGCCGACGCCGAGCGAACCGGTGGAGGCTTCAACCGACGGGATGAACCGGCGGTCGGGGTGGCCCTGGTAGATGCTGCCCAGCCGGCGCAGCGTGTTCAGCTGATCTTCCGGCACATAGCCGCATTGCGCCATCACGGAATAGAGCACCGGTGCGGCGTGGCCTTTGGAAAGGATAAAGCGGTCGCGTTCCGGCCACTTGGGGTTGGAGGGATCGTGGCGCATGATGTCATAAAACAGCGACACAACGATTTCAACGGCGGAAAGCGAACCGCCCGGGTGGCCGCTCTTTGCTTCGCCGATCATCTCTACGATGTGGCGGCGGACGCTGCGCGCCACTGCCTGCAATTCTTCAACGTTTTTGGTTTGCTTCATGTAATTTCTCGAATATTTATAAGAGCTTTGCGGCTTCCTTGGCGAAATAGGTCAGAATGATACTCGCTCCGGCGCGTTTGATGGCGGTTAGAGACTCCATCATGGCGCGTTCCTGGTCGATCCAGCCGTTGCGGGCCGCTGCAATAATCATACTGAATTCGCCGGATACCTGGTAGGCGGCGATGGGGACATCGAAGCGGTTGCGCGCTTCGCGGATCAGGTCGAGGTAGGCTCCGGCGGGCTTCACCATGATCATGTCGGCGCCTTCGGCGAGATCGAGTTCGATTTCGCGCATCGCCTCGCGGCCGTTGGCGGGATCCATCTGGTAGCTGCGCCGGTCGCCGAACTGCGGCGTGGATTCGGCGGCTTCCCGAAACGGGCCGTAGAAGCAGGATGCAAACTTGGCGGCGTAGCTGAGGATAGGGATGTTCTGGAAGCCGGAGCTGTCGAGTCCGGCTCGGATCGCGGCCACACGGCCGTCCATCATGTCCGAGGGTGCGACGATGTCCGCACCGGCGCGTGCGTGGCTGACGGCGGCGCTGGTGAGCCAGTCGAGCGTGGAGTCGTTGTCCACGTCGTTGCCGACGATCTTGCCGCAGTGTCCGTGGCTTGTGTATTCGCAGTTGCAGACGTCGGTGATGACCAGGAGTTTGGGGCAGGCCTGCTTGATGGCGCGGACGGCTTCCTGTACGATGCCGTGGTTGTCATAGGCTCCGCTGGCGACTTCGTCTTTGGTTTCCGGGATGCCGAACAGCAGCACTCCGCCGATGCCGAGCGAGGCGGCTTCGGTGCACTCCTTCACCATCTCGTCAATGGAGAGCTGATAGTTGCCGGGCATGGAGCCGATCTCTTTGCGGATGCCTTGTCCAGGGACTGCGAACAGCGGCAGGATGAAGTTCTCAGGTTCGAGGTGCGTTTCGCGGACGAGCCGGCGCATCGATTCACTGGAGCGCAGGCGGCGCATGCGCACGGTGGGAAAGGGCATAAATTCTATTATATGAGGTTTGGGCCGGCTATTCCGCCGCGAACAGTTCGCTGAGGGAGAGGGTGCCGTATGCAGACCGGTAGGTTTCGTTCACTGCGGTCCGGATCGCGCCTTCCGGGGTCGCCCGGTAGACCAGCATGGTTTGGTTGGATGGGTCGATCACCCAAACTTCCGCCGCGCCTTCGGCGAAGTAGAGCGTGAGCTTGCGTTCGATGTGCGAGGCCCGGTTGCGCGGGGAGAGTACTTCGACGGCTAACTCTGGGGAGCCGATGAGGTAGTCATCTGTTATCTCCTGGGCTGGACGAGTTACGCTCACGTCCGGCTGCAACCATCCGCGCCCGATGCGGTAACCCATTTCGATGTGAGCCAGCTTGCCGGAGGCTCCGGAACGCAGCAATGCAAAAATGCGCTCCGAGATAATCATGTGCCTGAATTTGGCAGGAGGCATTTCGATTAACTCTCCATCGAGCAACTCCTGTTTGCCTGGGGCATCCTGCAGTTGTTCGAAATCAGCGAAGGTCAGGAGTGAGGTTGTGCTCATTCTTTACGGCCTCTCTATGAACACATTATATTCACAAACCGGCTATTCGCACTTGCCGGTGCAGACCTTTTCGCCGACCTTCACAAACGCGCCCAGTTCCTTTTGGTCGCCCAACGCCGGACGGCGGATGCTCAGTGTCTCGCGGGTTTCGTCGCCGACCTTCTGGCGCACAATCTGCTGTTGCTCGCGCATTTGCGGACCCGTGGCCGATGCCCGGCCGGGAGAGGAGTTGCCGTAGACGGTCACGTCCTGCACCTCGGAGCCATCCGGCAGTTTCTGGGTCTGCGTGATGGTCTGGCGTTCCAGTTCCATCGCGCCGTTGGTATTGGAATACTTTGTCCGGTTCTCGCTGGTCTTGCCCGGCTCAATGGTCTTCTGCGCCACCTCGTGCACAGCCGGCACGAATCGCCCATTAGCGTCCTTGCGCAGAATCACGGAGTCTTCACTGACGCTGGTCGGAGTCTTCTGGATCTGGGCCGTTTTCTTTTCCACGACTTCCACCGACCCATTCAATGTCGGCCGCATGACTTCCGCCGAGATGGTCTGGGTGTTGCCGGAGACTTGCGTCTGCTCGGTGGATTTCTCGAACAGGGACAGATGGCCGTTGAGGTCGGCGCGCAGGATCGTGGTTTGCACCGTGCTCGATCCGTCGGCGGCCTTGTTCTCTTCAATGCGAACTTTTTCCAGTGGGCCCGGGTTGCCGTTGCGATCATAGCGGCGGATGGTGCGCTCCACTACTCGTTCGGTCTTGGTATCCACCAGGACTTTCTCTTCCGCTTTCTCAATTGGTGAGACCCGGCCGTTGATATCCTGGATCTCCTGGACCGAGTTGCCGTTACTGGAACTCGTTGCAGGTACAGGCACGCGGCGGCCGTTCAGGTCGTACATATAGCCGGCCTGATCGGTCTTTTGACCGAACAGAGCGAGCGGAATCAGAATGAGCGCAAGTACCCTCATAACCACAATGCTAGGGCGAATCCGCAGGCGATTCAATCGGGTAAAGACCTTAGTGGCGTTATGTGATGAGTGTTTGAGATGAAGCCGGAAGATATTAAGAATATAGTCGCCGTAGTTGCAGGCGTGGTCGCTATTGTCACAGGAGTCTGGAAACTCGTGCCTTTTCTGGTGCGATGGTGGGATCGCCGCACTCTGCTGGATTTGGACGCGCAGGCCTACACCTCAGACGACGTGGAGCGATACATCGACTGTTACATTCAACCCGACTGCCAGAGCGTGGACCCTTCCGGATTGGAGGACTTCCGCAGCATCGTCACTACCCGTGTGCCTCTGTTTTCCGCAATGGATAAGCAGGTGAACAGCCCTGGCAGCAATCGATTCCTGATAATACTTGCAGATGCGGGTATGGGGAAAACGGCGTTCCTGCTGAACTATTATGCCCGGCATAGGAGGCGGTTGCGGCAGCGCGGCATCGAAGTGACGCTCGTCCCATTGAATCAGCCAGATGCTGAGAAGGCGATCTCTGCCGTTCCAGAGGCGGATCGAAAGAAGACGGTGTTGTTCCTCGACGCGCTGGATGAGGATCAACTCGCGATCGCCGATCATCGCAAGCGAATGAGCGAGTTGCTGAAGCTGTCGAAGGAGTTCCGGTCTGTGGTGATTACCTGCCGCTCGCAGTTTTTTCCGAAGGATGAAGAAATTCCTACGGATGTTGGGGTAATCAAGTGGTTGGACGGGTCGCAAAGGTATTCGTTGCAGAAACTCTACCTTTCGCCCTTCACCGATGATCAGGTGGAGCAGTATATCTGCCGCCGGTTCCGATGGGGTCGGCAGCGAATAGATGCTCGTGAGGTGGTCGGCAGGATTCCCGATTTGGTGGCCAGGCCATTGCTGCTGACTTACGTGGAGGATCTAACCGCTGAAAAGGGGATCGAGTTTCCGTTTCAGATGTATGAAACGGTTGTGCGCAAATGGTGTGAACGCGGGGCTGGATTTGCCGAGCCTGAAAAGGTGCTGGAGTTTTCTGAGCGTCTAGCGGAAGAAATGTTCCTTGGACGGGGTGGTCGCCAAATGGAGCGCGTTCCTGAGGCTGAATTGTTACCGCTGGCGCGGAAGTACAACATCGATTTGGAGAGTTGGCAGTTGCGGGGGCGTTCTCTGTTGAATCGGGATGCTACGGGGAATTATAAGTTCTCGCATCGGTCGATTCTGGAGTACTTGTTTGTCAAGCGGTTTGCGCGCGGGTTGGTTCCGGTGCATGACGAGCCATGGTCGGATTTGATGAAGAGTTTCTTGATTGATATGTTCAAAGCCGAAGATGTGGGAGCATTTCAATGTCTCAATCAAAAGGACGGCCTGCGCTATGTCTGCGTTCCTCCACAAGATGCACTCTCCACTCCATTCTTGATAGGGCAGACGCCCGTGACAACTGCTGCATACCGCTCCTTTGCGGCGGCGACGAGCCAGACTATGCCTCGCCGCCAGAAAGGTGACAACCATCCGGTTGTCAATGTCTCGTGGCATGATGCCAGGGCCTATTGCAAATGGGCTGGGGGCAGGCTGCCCACCGCGGCGGAGTGGGAGCATGCGGCGCTGGCCGGAAGCCCAATTGATCCATATGGCCCGCTGGATAACATCGCCTGGTACAGTGCGAACTCCAAGAATTCGACCCACCCTGTTGCACTAATGAAGCCCAATGCGTGGGGTCTTTATGACACCTTGGGAAATGTTTGGGAGTGGTGCGAAGACCTATCAGGGCCATTAGGAGTGGAACGGAACATGCGTGGTGCGTCGTTCAGCTATGATGATCGGTACTCCCGCGCCGCCTATCGCGGGAGGGATCTCCCCGGCGTCAAGAGCGACGATTTCGGGTTTCGTTGTCTCCGGGAACTTCCTTGATTCTTTTCCCTTTTTCATCCTCCTGTGCGGGAAAGCCTTGACGCCCATTCCCAAATATGGGAACATTTGACCATGACCGTGCTTGGTGTGGCCACGCTGCAACATTTCGCGAAACTGCATGCCGCATCGCGCAAGCCGCTCACACGGTTCATCGAGATTGTCAGGGCCGCAGAGTGGCGCCATCTCCCCGAGGTGAAGCGCACCTTTCCCGCGGTTGACTATGCCGCTGCAACGGGGACCATGATTTTCGATATCGGCGGAAACAAGTACAGGCTCATTGCCCGGGTGGATTTCAAGGAGCAGATACTCTTCATTCAGGACGTTTGGACTCATGAGCAGTACGACAGGGAGGACCTATAACATGGCAACCATCACCTATGAATCGCTATTAGCCGAGATCTGTCCGCAGGTGATTGATTCGTACAAGCAGTACCAGGAAACGGGAAAGCGGTATGGTGACCTCGTCGGCAAAGGCTCCAAACGAACGGCCGAAGAGACCAAACTCATGCGCCTGCTCGGCATCCTGATCGAGGATTATGACCGCAGACACGCCATGCCTCCGGATGTCTCGACGCCCGCTGAACGGCTCCAGTTCCTCCTTGACCATTCCGGTAAATCATCGGCGGACCTGGTCTCTGTCTTCGGCCAGCGGAGCCACGTCAATGAAGCTCTTACGGGTAAGCGCGCCATCGGTCTTTCGCACGCGCGGAAGCTTGGGCAGATGTTCAACGTGCAGCCTGGGTTGTTTCTGTAGGGCTGGTTGGTTATATGGCAACCGTGAAGAAAACGCGGCTCCCTGACACTGCTCTCGTCCAGCACGCACGGAGCATCGGCGATGCCAGGATTGGGGCGGAGACGGCACGTGACAACCTGGTTCAAAAGGAAATTGACAAAGCCTTTCGCCAGTATGGACCCGTACTTGCGGGTATCGAGTTAGTCAGTTCTGCATTTCGTCGGCCGCAAAAGAAAGAAAACACGTCGAGACGAATCTCGACGCTGCAGACATGAATGTCCGCGCTACAAAGTCATCCCCGCTATAATGGTTGGATACCCCATCCATGAAAACCTTCTACATCGAAACCTTCGGTTGCCAGATGAATGCCCATGACTCTGAAAAAGTCATCGGCACACTCGTCACCCGCGGGTATGAGCAGGTGGAGACGCCGGAGGCCGCCGAACTGGTCCTCTACAACACCTGCAGCATCCGCGACAAAGCGGAGCAAAAGGTCTTCAACCGGCTGCAGAACTTCAAACGCCAGGCAGGGAAGGGCAAAGTATTCGGAGTCCTGGGCTGCGTCGCGCAGCAGGAAGGCGAAAAAATCTTCGACCGCGCCCCGCACGTCAACATGGTGGTGGGCTCGGCCAGCTACAATCAACTGCCGCAACTGCTGATCAAGATCGAAAACGGCGAGAAACGCGTCACCGGCCTGAGCCTCGATACCGAAGACACCTTCGAAACGCCGATGACGCGGCGCGATAATCCGTACCGCGCCTTCCTCACGATCATCGAAGGCTGCAACAAGGCCTGCTCCTACTGCGTGGTTCCCTTTACCCGCGGCCCCGAGCGCAGCCGCACCAGCGAGAGCATTCTCGCCGAAGCGCGCCAACTGGTTGACGCGGGCTACATGGAGATCATGCTCCTCGGCCAGACCGTCAACAGCTACCGCGACCCATCCGGCACCGGTTGGAACTTCGCCGATCTGCTACAGAAACTGGCCGGCATTCCAGGCTTGAAGCGGGTGCGCTTCATGACCTCCCATCCGCGGGAGTTCACCAAAGAGATGGTCGACGTCATCGACGCCAACCCCGTTCTGTGCAATCACGTTCATCTTCCCGTGCAAAGCGGTTCGAACGAAATCCTCAACCGCATGCAGCGGTTGTATTCGCGCGATCAGTACCTGCGCCGCATTGAGTGGCTGAAGGGCGCCAAACGTGATATCGCGATTACCAGCGACATCATCGTCGGCTTCCCCGGCGAAACCGAACAGGACCTCGACGACACGCTTTCGCTGCTTGACGAAGTGGAATACGATTCGATCTTCACCTTCAAGTACTCACAGCGCCCGAATACTCCAGCGCTGGCGATGGAAGACCATATGTCCGAAGACGAGAAGTCGCGCCGCCTCATCATCGTGATGGAAAAGCAGCGTTCGATCCAAATCAAACGCAACGCCGATCACCTTGGCCGCGTGGAAGAAGTGCTGGTAGAAGGCTTCAATCATGCCACGGGGCAATGGATCGGCCGTACCACGCAGCACAAAACACTGAACTTCACGCACCCGGTGGCGGATGCCCAACTGGCCGGCACATTGTTGCCGGTGATGGTGACCCGCGCCGGCCCTAATTCCTTAACCGGGGAGAGCGTGGTTTAATGAAAAGAGAGGGAGGCGTCATGGAAGTCGAAATGAAGATTCGCGGGCTGATGATGGATCCCGTCACGCAGACGCCTATTGTGATACTCAAGGATCTGACGGGAAACACGATCCTGCCCATTTGGGTAGGAATGTACGAGGCAAACGCCATTGCGCTGGAAATCGAGAAGGTCTCGACTCCGCGGCCGATGACGCATGATCTCATCAAGGTGCTTTTGATGGGCCTCGATACCGGCATCAAAAAGGTGGTCGTCAGTGAATTGCGGGATGACACGTTCTACGCCATCATCTGGCTGGAAAAGAACGGCGAACTAATCAGCGTCGATTCGCGCCCGAGCGATGCTCTGGCGCTGGCGCTGCGCCTGGATTGCCCGATCTACGTGGAGGAGCAGGTGCTGAAGACCTCCAAGAGCACCAGTACGGTCAGCGACAAGGTGACCAACGACGAATTGCGCCGCTGGCTGGAGAGTCTCAACGACGAGGACCTCGGCCGCTACAAGATGTAGTTCTGCTTTATGGAAGCCGTCTTGCAGCGTCTGATCGACGCCAATATTCAACTGCTGCCAACCACCCAGATCACGACCCATTTCGTTTTCGAGCGCGATGGTTTCGTTTCACTGGTGGAACGGAAGCCCGATGGGTTCGGACGCGTTGGCGCCCCCGGGCTCCTCTCGGAGAAGGGCTTTGCCGCTTTAATCTGGCGTGGAGAAAATGCCTTCTTCGTGGGGAAGGGAACCGAGCAGCCGGCCACGCCAGCCGAGGTCGACAGAATCCGGAAATTTGCCGCGGACCTCGAGCTCGCGCTCCATCCAGCTGCCTAGCTGTTCAACTCCTCGACAATTTCGCGGGCCGCCTGTCGCGCCTGCTCGATCGCGCCGATCTCAAAGCTGATGGCGCCGACCTTCGGATGTCCGCCGCCACCGTAGCGTTCGCAGATCGTCGCCAGATTGTGAGTGAGCGCCTCGCCAGCCCACGGGTTGGAGCCGACCGATACTTTTGTCCGGAAGCTCGACTTGCTGACCGATACCGTATACACCGTACTAGGGAACAGGTGGTATGGAATGAACTTGTTATACCCTTCAATGCCGTCCTCGATCAGGTCAAAGAACAGCACCCTGCCATCCAGTTTCGCTTCCCTGCCGATGATGTCGATTGATTTGAGGTGCCGCTCGTAGAGAGGCTTGTACAGCCCCTGGATCTCCTCATCGTTGATGATATCTTCGAGCTTGGATTGGCGCATCATGCGGATGATTTTGTGCACGGCTCCTGAGCCTTTGGCGGCTTCAATCACCAGCACCAGTTGCATCGCAGGCGCCCCGAGTTTTACGGCCTCTTCGGCGCTGTTGTATTGGGCGCCGTCGATGATGTCGGCCCAGTGCACCAGATCCTGGAGGTCATCCGGCGCGTACCCGAACTTCTCTCTGGTGAAATTCGCGATGAACTTCGTGCAGGATTTGTAGGTCGGGTCGTAGAGTTTCTTGCCGCTACGGTCCTGGTGGAAATGTTCGGCATCCTGTGGGCTGAGAAACGCGCTCTGGTGATGATCGAACCACCAGGTGAGATTGGGGTGGGTGGAGTACTTGAAATCGACGATGGCGTTTTCCTCTCCGTCGAAGAGTCCGTCTTCGAACAGCTGGGATGCCTTGTGGGCCAGGCCCGTATACGCAAACTCAGCATCCTGGCGCAGATGGTCCTTGTAGAACCGGCTGAAGTAGGCTGCCGAGGCTGCGCCGTCGAAGCAGTGATCGTGATAAAGTACGCGTACTCTCATTTGGAGTTTAGGACTTTGTAAAAACTAACTAGATTGACCGATTTCGAGACAAAATGCAAGTGGCTCCCCAAACCTGTCCGGCTAAATCTTTGCTTTCGGGTAGCGCGCGCGCATCCAGTCGACAAATTCTTCGGGCGCCGCCATGGTCGAAAGGCGGCTCTGCCGCACCAGTCCCCAATGGTCAAACATCTTCGATTGCTTCACCTCGGCCAGCGTCGTGGGTGGATTCAGACGCTTCAGGAACTGCATCCCGACCGAGAACGACTTGGGGATCTTCGGGTCCGGTTTGGGAGCCGAAATCACCTTTGCCAGCCCGACGATCGCCGATTGCCCCAGACTATGGTAGATGAACACCTTATCTCCCGGGCGCATTTGTTTGATCGCCATCAGGGCCTGGGCGTTCTTGACGCCATCCCATTCGGTCTGTTTGTCTTGTTCGAGCTGATCGATTGTATAAGTGTCAGGGTCTGTCTTGGCAAGAAAATAGGCCATCGCCACCACCGTACGGATTAGTGAGAAAGCTCTAGTATAAACAAATTCGTACAGGAATCCAGAATCACCGCTAATGTTATACAATAGAAAGGACGATCTGTTGAGGTGGAAGGCAGATCTGTCTCTAGCCGTTGCCGTTGTGCTGCGGCTGCGGTAGATACAAGATTCAGCTCAAGTCTATTGATTACGAACGGGAAAGAACGATGACAATTCGATTCGCTACCAACCGGGAGATGGTGTCTCCATCTCTGATTACGGGCGCCGCTGACCAGGAAAAGACCCTGCGGTTTGAAGGTGTAACCAGTAATCTCAGAACCATGGGCCTTGTTTCAGGGGGGCGCGCAGTCCGCGTTTTCCTTTCGATCTGTCTCACCCTTGCCTTTGCTTCGAGCCAGGGGATGCTGCTTGCGCAGCGCGGGAAAAAGCCCGAGGCTGTGGAAGAGGCAAAGCCTGTCAGCGGAGATGGCGGAGTTGTGGATCCGCATGCCTATAAGATTGGGCCCGAAGACGTGCTCAAGATCACGGTCTGGCATGAGCCCGATCTGTCCGGTCAGTTTACTGTTCGCCCGGATGGAAAGATCACTCTGCCGCTGTCTGGTGAAGTGATGGCCGGTGGCGTAACTCCCGTGGAGTTGACCAAGGTTGTAAAGGCCTCATACGGCAAATTGGTCAACAATCCGGAAGTGATGGTCCAGGTTGATAAAGTCAACAGCAAGAAGTATTTCCTGGTGGGGGAAGTGAACCGTGCCGGGGTGTTCCCGCTGGTGGTGGCCACTACCGTCCTTGAAGCGATCAACACAGCCGGGGGGCTGCGGGAGTTCGCCAACGACAAGAACATCATGATCCTGCGCGGCGATAAGCGTTTGAAGTTCAATTATCGGGAAGTCATCCGGGGGAAACACCTGGAGCAAAATATATTGTTGGAGAACGGTGATCACATTGTAGTTCGCTAGCCTTTGCGCTGGCATGTAGGAGGATTATGCAACCACAGCAAGATTTTTCAGTTGAACGCAGACCGCTGGAGTTCGACGATTACATCGATATTTTGCGCCGCCACCGTGCATGGACCATCGGTCCAACACTCGCAGGTCTGGTGATTTCCGTTGTCGTCGCATTTCTTTGGCCGGATACCTATGTTTCCCAGGCCATGATGAAAATCGTTCCATCTCAGATTCCTGAGCGATTTGTGCCGTCGAACGTCAATATTGACCTCACGCAGCGCATCAACAACATGTCTCAGACGATTCTGAGCCGCGCTAACCTGACCAACATGATTTCCAATTACAACCTGTATCCAAGGGAAATCAAGAACAAGCCGATCGAAGACCTGATTGAAGAAATGCGTGCAAAGCACATCCGGATTGGCAACGTGATCAATACGGCAACCGGTACCAAGGGCGGCGCCTTCCCCATCAGCTTTGAATACGACGATCGCTTTAAGGCCCAGAAGGTCTGTCAGGAACTGGTCTCGCGTTTCATGAATGAGAACCTGCGCGAGAGTTCCCAGCAGAGTACCGGCACCACCGAGTTCCTGGAAGAAAGTGTTTCTGCCGCCAAGAAGGAGCTTGACCGCATTTCAGGCGACCTCACCGCTTTTCGCCTGCATAATAACAACACTCTTCCTGAAGAACGGATGAGCAACCTGCAAACTCTGCATTCGTTTGAGAATCGCATGTCGAATGTGAATGCGCAGTTAAGCCGTATTTCCCAGGATAAGCTGTTGTTGGAAGCCGACCTTCGCCGCACGCAGGATTTGCTGACTCAGGCGCTGACACCGCAATCCGTTGAAATGCAGAATCCAATGATGGTGCAGGCGCGCAATGAGCAGTTGATTGCCATTGAGCGCGATGTCCAGGCGCTCGAAACAAATCTGACAATGCTCAAGGACCGCTACACCCCGTTGAATCCGGAAGTGAAGCGCGCTGAGCAGACGCTGGCGCTGGCCAAGCGGAAGCGGGATGAACTCCAGAAGCAGGAGGACACAAAGAAAGCCGCGACGACCCCGGGTTCCACCAAGAGAGTCGTCATTGCAACCAAAGAGGCAAATGAGTATCAGACTCGCCTCAGTAATCTGAAAGCCCAGCTTGCCGCCAAAGAGCTCGAAAATGAAGAGGCCATCAAGGAACAGAAGAACCTGAACAGCCAGATGAAGTCTTATGAAGGCCGCATTCAGTCCAGTCCGATTGGCGAACAGAAATATCTTGAGCTAATGCGCGATTACGACCGTGCAAAGCAGACCTACGAAGAGCTCTCGAAGAAACGAACCGATTCTCAACTGGCCAAGGACGTCATTAACCGCAAGCAGGGTGAGACGCTTGAAATGCTCGATCCCGCATCCATTCCGATCACGCCCACCGAACCGAAGCGTTGGGTCATCATTACCGTCGGCACCATTGGCGGTTTCCTGCTGGGGCTGATGTTGGCTGGTGCGCGTGAGATGAAAGATACCTCCCTGAAGAACCTGAAGGACGTTCGCACCTACACGCAATTGACGATACTTGGTTGCATTCCGCTCCTGGAGAACGACCTGGTGGTGCGCCGGCGGCGCAGGCTTTCCTTGTTGGCCTGGTCTACCGCTTGCCTTTTGGGCGTGGCAGTAATGTCCGCCTCAGTGTATTATTACTATTTCACAAAGTCCTAAAGGGAGAAACCATGAGCAGAGTTCATGATGCGTTGCGGCGCGCCGAAAATTCCGGTTATATTCCGCAGAGCCGCCCCTCGACGGGCTTGAATACCGGTACTCAGCGCGTAGAAGCGCCAGTTTTTGAACCCAACAGCCTCGCAGGTTTGTTGGACAAAATCGTGGAAGTTCCGTTCCATCCGCTGGCGGAATCCCACCTGATTGATGCAGCGCGTCCGCACGAGGCTCCAAGCGAGGAGTTTCGAACGCTGCGGACCCGCCTGAATCACTTGCAGAGCCTTCAGCCGATTCACACGCTGGTGGTTACTTCCGCCTCGCCGGCCGAAGGAAAGTCCTTCACCGCGGTCAATCTGGCTTTGGCGGAATCGCACTTGTCCGGGAACCTCACCCTTCTGGCTGATTTCGACTTCCGGCGGCCCATTATTCACAACATGTTTCAGGTGGACCGCAGCCCTGGTATCACTGACTACCTTTTGGGGCGAGTGGAACTACATGAGGTGATCAAGAAAGTCTCTGGAACGAACCTCTACATCATGCCGGCTGGTGAAGCGGTCCTGAATCCGCTGGAACTCCTCAATTTGAAGGAAGTGAAGCAGCTGTTCGATAAGTTGCCCAGCATCTTCAACTGGGTGATTCTCGACAGCCCTCCGCTGCTGTTCGCGGCCGATGCCAACCTTCTGTCTACGATGTGCCACGGTACGATGCTGGTTGTGCGCATCGGAACCACCACCATCGATAGCGTCACGCGAGCCATGCAGTCGCTGTGTCACAACAATGTGCTTGGGATTGCCGTCAACGGTGCGCGTCGCGGCGAACTGTACTCCAAGTACACCTATTACCATTCCTACTACTATTCTCATCCGGACATGGAGGGCGAAACCCCCAGAGCCGATGGGGAAGCCGCGGAGCACGAGTAGATCGAATTCGAGTAAATCGCGCGTTTGGTTTGGCGGCTGGGCGCGCGATTGTGTTTTATCAGGGAAACGTGAGAATTTACTCTTCCATGGCCCGCTCCATGCGCCTTACAAGCCCCATCCGTGCTACCATTACATCTTTCCATGGAAGGCGAACAGCCTCAACTTAGCGATACCGTTGACGAGCCAATGCCGCCGCCGAGCTTCGCTCCTGTGGCTACTGCCGCGGTGCCGGTGTGGGTAAGAGTTCTGGCGGGAATCGAAACCGGAGTGCTGGGCGCGGGCTTCATGTGTGTCTGGCTTTTTGCGCACTCCTGGTGGGGTGGTGACCGGTTTCTCACTCCGGCCAAGATCTGGGCCACCACGCTATTGGGTGGCAGTGTGATGCGATACGGGCCGGGGCGGCCGTTGGTGGGCCTGGCGGTTCACTTCTCGCTCGCCTGTGTGGTGAGTGTGGTCTTTGCTGTTTTGTCCGTCCGCATCCGGCGTTTCCCCGTTGCTGTCGTGATGGGGTTGCTTGCGGGGGGCTGTTGGTATTTCTTGTTGGTATGGTGGAATCGCTGGATTGCTGTGTATTCGCAACAGCCGGAGACCTTTTTGGGGTTTCTCGTTTTCGGTATCGTGCTCAGCCGGAGCCCATCCAGATGCATTCATTTGGCGGGGGTTCTTGCCTCCGCCGATTAGTTTGTTAGAATAAAGAGTTTGGGTATTACCATCGTTGCGCTATTTCCCTGTGTGGCTATTTGAAAATGAAACCGGGGAGCCTCGATGAACGTCTTCATATAGTCGCAGAGTGGAAAGGAATCAGCGTTTCATGAGTCTTTGCAGGCCTGTCAGCCTGACGGCCCTATCAGTTTGTCTGTTGTGTGTTGCTCATTGGAATCCACTCTGGGGTCAGCAGACTCCTGCGCAACAGAAAAAACAGAATCCATTCGAGCAGGTGCCTCAGGCTCCGGCGCAAGCCAAGCCGGAGGTACCCAAGCCCGCCACTCCGGCCAAGCCGGTGCTGGAGACGCCCGCCCCTGTGGCAGGCACTCCCGCGGCTCCAGGCGCCGCGGTTGCGGAACCGAAGGACAACGTAATCGAACTCATTGAGTTCCGCGGCGCACGCCGCGTCCCGCAGGATACCCTGCGCGCACTCATCTTCTCCAAAAAAGGGGACAAGATGGATGAGGAGACCTTACACCGTGACTTCATGGCGCTTTGGAACACCGGGCGCTTTGATGATATCGTTCTCGAAAAAGAGCCGGGCCGCACCGGTTGGATCCTGCGCTACGTGGTTCAGGAACGCCGTGTTGTCCGCTCCATCAAATACGATGGCGCCAAGTCGCTGACGGTATCGGAAATCCTCGACCGTTTCAAAGAACGCAAAGTCGGCCTCACGGTCGAATCGCAGTACGATCCGAACAAAGTGCAGCGTGCTGCCGTCGTGCTCAAGGAATACCTCGCCGAGCGTGGCCGCCAGTTTGCGACCGTTGAACCCGAAGTCCGACAGATTCCGCCATCGTCTTTGGAGATCACTTTCAAAGTAAACGAAGGTCCGAAGGTGAAAGTTGGCAACATCGATATCGTCGGCAACCAGATCTTCAGCGACAAAGAAGTCATTCGCGCGATGAAGAATCTGCATCCGATCGGTCTGCCGCACTCGATTCTCTTTGAGAGCCTCTTCCCCAAGACCTTCGACTCCACCAAGCTCGAAGAGGACAAGGACCGCGTCCGCAACTGGTATCAGGAAAAGGGCTACTTCACTACTCGCGTTGGCGAATCGTCCGTGAAAGTCCTGGACGTCAACCCGACCGGCTACCGCATTCCGCTGATCAAGATGAACAAGCCTGGCAAGCAGGCGATGGTCACTGTCAACGTGGAAGAGAGCCGCAAGTACAAGCTGGCGAAGGTCAACTTTGTCGGAGTCAAATTGTTCCGCACGCCTGAGACGCTCATGCGTCCTCTGTTCTCCATGCAGGAAGGCGACACGTTCTCCACCGCCCGCCTCCGCAAGGGCCTGGAGCAGATGCGCAAGCTGTATGGCGAATTCGGCTACATCGATATGGTGCCCGAGCCGGACATCCAGCCCGTACCGAACTCTGACAAGATCGAATTCACGCTCAGCGTCGATGAAGGCAAGCAGTTCTTCGTGCGCCGCATCGATTTCTCCGGAAACACCACCACTCGCGATAAGGTCATCCGCCGCGAACTGCTGATCGACGAAGGCGACATGTTCAATACGCGCCTTTGGGAAGTCAGCATCCTCCGATTGAACCAACTCGGTTACTTCGAAGCGTTGAAGCAGGACGAATCGGCCGATATCAAGCGCGACACCAAAACCAACACAGTCGACATCACGCTCAAGTTGAAAGAGCGCGGCAAGAACTCGGTGCAGCTTTCGGGCGGCGTCTCGGGTATCGCCGGCAGCTTCATTAGCATGGGTTACTCGACCAACAACTTTCTGGGCCTGGGTGAAACCCTGGGCATCAACTCGCAGTTGGGCGATCGTATGCGCGACGTGACGTTGAGCTTCACTGAGCCTTACATTTTCGATAAGCCGATCCAGACTGGTTTCACCGTCTTCATCCAGCGCTTCGATTACAATCAGGCGCGCGAAGTTTCGCTAACCTCCGGCCGCAACCTGATTCCGCTTTACAATCAATTGGGTACGGACAACCTGTTAAACTACATCTCAAACGGACGCGGTTTCACGGTGTTCGCCAACACTCTGCTTAAGCGCTCGTTCGCCCGCATCGGTGTGAGCTACGGTTACAGCATCTCGAACATCAAGACGCTGACCACGGCTTCGACCACCTATTTCGACTACGTCAACTTCCAGGGCGTCAGCGGACCGAACTCGCTCACTGGTATCAAGAAGAGCTACATCATTCCGTCGTACAGCTTCAACACGGTCGATCACCCGATCACGCCGTCACGAGGACGCAGCCTATTCATCTCCACGCAGTTCACGGGTAGTGTGCTGGGCGGCAACGTCAATATGATCGAGCCGAATATCACGGCCACCTACTTCCGCTCCGGTTTGAAGAAGGGCCACGTCATCGGTATGCGCCTGTTGGGCAAGTTCCTCACCGGCTACGGCGGCAAGGTCGCTCCTCCGTTTGACCGCTTCTACATGGGTGGCGAAAACGACATCCGCGGCTTCGACATCTGGGGTATATCGCCGATCGCGTTCGTCGCCAGTTCGGCCAGCGTGAACGTGCTGAACTCCGATGGCACAGCGCGCCGCCAGAAAGTCATCACCAACGGCGTCGCGTCGTTCGATCCAGTCACGCAGAATATCCCGACTTACCAGTTGGTGTTCCCCGGCGGCGATACGCAGGTAGTCACCAACTTCGAATACCGCATTCCGATCTTTGGACCGGTCATCCTGGCAGCGTTCGCCGATACCGGTGTTAACAAGCTTTCACGCACCGATCAGTTGCTGATGAATCCTGATCGCGTGAGCAGTTTGAATTTGCAGTTCCCGCAGGCTGGATTCGACGGCCGCATCAAAGTTGCACCCGGCACGCAGGCCATGCGCATGTCCACCGGTCTGGAACTTCAAGTCATGATGCCGGTTGTCAATGCACCGTTCCGGTTGTATTATGCATATAATCCGCTGATCGTGCACCAGGACCTGCAACCGCCGATCGTGGCCGATCGGGCGTTCTTTCCGAACGAGGCCACCTTTATTCAGTCGGTGGCGCTTTTTGGCCATGCCTCTCCGTTCTACGAAAAGCGGAAGTCATTCCGATTTACCATTGGCCGGACATTTTAGAAATCAATTTCAGGAGTCTTGAAGGTGAATAGAAGTTTCATGCAATTGCCCGTGTTGGCGCTCAGCGTCATGATGGCGGCACACGCCCAGGGCCAGGCGCCGACCAAGGTCGGCATCATCAACATCCAGAGCGCCATCATCGGCACCAAGGATGGCCAGAAGGCGGTCCAGGAATTGGAAGGCAAGTCCGCGCCGAAACGGAAAGAATTGGAAAAGAAGCAGGGCGACATCCAGGCATTGCAGACCAAGCTCCGTTCTTCCTCGAATACGGCCAGCGAAGAGGTGCGTAACGGCCTCGCGCGCCAGATCGACACCGCCACCAAGGCTTACAACCGCGACCTCGAAGACGCCCAGGCGGAATTCGACCAGGAACAGCAGAAGATCCTCGGCGAAATCGGCGGCAAGATGATGGCCGTGATCGACAAATACTCCACCGATAACGGCTTCGCCGTGATCCTCGATGTCAGTTCGCAGCAGACCCCGGTGCTGTTCGCCGCCACCAGCATCGATATCACCCGCGACATCATCGCCATGTACGATAAGAACGCTCCCGCCGCTGCCGCTCCGCTCGGCATCCGTCCGTCGGCTCCGGCTGGCGCCAAGCCCGGCGCTCCGGCTCCGGCTAAGAAGGCTCCAGGCGCAGTAAAGTAGTCGTCCTGAAAAGTTAAATCGAAAGCCCGCCCGCTGGTTCTTCTTTGGACCGGCTGGCGGGCTTTTGTTGTTACAGTAATAGCTTATCTGGGAGAATTCGATGACACTAACTCGCCGCTCCGCCCTCAGCCTCATTGCCGCGCCGCTGGTGGCGCAAGGAGGAGGCTTTGCTGACAAACTCCTGCCTGCGCCTTTGAAGGGCGGCTTTGCCATGGATGGCTACTGGGTCTGGTGCGGATCCGCCATTCGTGGCGAAGACGGCCGCTACCATCTTTTCGCCTCGCGTTGGAGCCACGGTGTCTCCTTCAATCCCCATTGGCTCACCAATTCGGAGATTGTCCGTGCCTCGGCAGACAAGCCGGAGGGTCCGTATCAGTTTGAAGAAGTGGTCTTCTCGCCTCGCGGTGAGCACTTCTGGGACGGCCGCATGACTCACAACCCTACCATCCACCGCTGGCGCGATAACTACCTGCTCTTCTACATCGGCACCACATACGCAGGCGCGACTCCCGACGCCGCTCATCCAATGACCAATCAGAGTCCGATGCGGCTTGAGGCCCGCGCCAATCAACGGATCGGCGTGGCCGTTTCAAAATCGGTGAAGGGGCCGTGGAAGCGCATGGAGCAGCCCATTCTGCAGCCGCGTCCGGGAAAGTGGGACGCACTGATGACCACCAATCCCGCTCCCTGCGTGCATGAGGATGGCAGCGTGTTGCTGGTCTATAAGTCGGCCATCGATCAGAAAGGTCTGCTCACGCTGGGCCTGGCTCGTGCGCCGCGCTTTGATGGCACGTACGAGCGAGTGCTTGACGGTCCGATGTTCGATTTCAGCGCCACCGGTGACCACGTGGAGGACGCCTTCGTGTGGCACGGCAAATCCGGCTACCAGTTGATCATGAAAGACATGAAGGGCGGCATCTGCGGCGAAGCCGGCGGCGGAATCCATGCGGTCAGCCAGGATGGGATTAAATGGCAGGTTTCAAAGCCCGCCATGGCCTGGTCGCGCAACGTGAAGTGGAGCGATGGTGTGGTCCGCGAACAGGCGCGCTTCGAGCGTCCTCAGTTGTTGATCGAAGGCGGCAAGCCAACGCATCTTTTCTGTGCCACAGGCACCAGCATCGGCAGCGGTCCTCTGGAGCGCACCTGGAACATGGTGATTCCGTTGAAGGCTTAAGCCAGAATTTCTTTTACCACCCGGCTCGGCTCCACGCCCGTCAGCCGCTGATCGAGCCCCTGATACTTGAACGTGAACTTATCGTGTTGGATCCCGAACTGGTGCAGAATCGTCGCCTGGAAATCGCGCACATGCACCGGATCGTTCACGATGTTGTAGCTGAACTCATCCGTCTCGCCATGCACAATGCCCGGCTTGATGCCGCCGCCCGCCATCCACAAACTGAAGCATCGCGGATGGTGATCACGCCCGTAATTGGTCGGCGTCAGTTTGCCCTGCGAATAGATCGTGCGACCGAACTCGCCGCCGAAGATCACCAGCGTGTCATCCAGCATGCCGCGCGCCTTCAGGTCCTGAACCAGTGCCCAGGTCGGCTGATCCACATCCTTGCACTGGCTCGGCAATACCTCAGGCAGCGTGCCATGCACGTCCCACCCGCGATGATAGATCTGCACGAACCGCACGCCGCGCTCGAGCATGCGCCGCGCCATCAACGCACTATGCGCAAACGTGCCGCCCTTGCGCGCATCCTCGCCATACATCTCAAATGTCTTCGCTGACTCTTTTGAAAGATCGGTCAACTCCGGCACCGACGACTGCATGCGGAACGCCATCTCATACTGCGCGATGCGTGTCTGCGTCTCAGGGTCTCCCAACTCCTGATACTGAATCTGATTCAACTCGCCCAACGCGTCGAGCATGCGCCGCCGCACTTTACCGTTCACGCCATCGGGATTGTTGATGTACAGCACCGGATCGCCACCAGAGCGCAGCGCCACGCCCGAATACTGCCCGGAAAGAAACCCCGCGCTCCACAACCGCGCCGAGATCGCCTGCACATTGGCCTTCGGATTCGAGTGGCTTGCATTGAGCACCACAAACGTGGGCAGGTCCTGATTCATGCTGCCCAGGCCATACGAGATCCACGACCCCATGCACGGCTTGCCTGCAATCATGAAGCCGGTCTGGATAAAGGTGATGGCCGGTTCGTGATTGATCGCCTCGGTATGCATGGAGCGGATCAGCGCAATGTCGTCCACCATCTTCGCAGTGTACGGCAGCAGCTCCGAAAGCCACGTGCCGCTCTTGCCATGCTGCGCGAACTTGAAGACGGTGGGCGCGATGGGAAAACGCGTCTGGCCGCTGGTCATCGTTGTCAGGCGCTGGCCGCGACGGATGGAATCGGGCAGGTCCTTATCGAACCAGTCCTTCATGCCGGGCTTGTAGTCGAACAGATCGTGCTGCGGCGGTGCGCCCACCATATGTAGATAGATCGCACGTTTCGCCTTTGGTGCGAAGTGCGGCAGTGACGGCAACCCGCCAATGCCCTTGGCCGGATCGGAAGTAGCCGCGTTCCCAAACATCGTTCCCAGCGCCGCCAGGCCCAGTCCGCGCGCGCCGCGCCCCAGCAACTGGCGGCGAGTCTCATTCAACACAGCTTGATCGATTGGGTTCATCATTTGCTCACCGCCTCGTCCAGATTCATCACGTCACTCGCCAGCATGCTCCACGCGGCCACCTGCGCCGGCGCCAACGATTCATCGGGCTTCGATTCGCCGGTCTTGATCAGCTTCTTCGCTTCCGCCGGATTCGAGTCGTAGTAGTTCAGCAGATCGGACACCGCCTTCTTCGCGATCGCCCGTTCTTTAGCCTGGAACGGACGCGCGATCACGGCCATCGTCATGAAGTCGAGCTGCTTATCGAAATCGCCCACGCCCTGCTTCAACGCCCGCTCCGCCAGTGCCCGCGACGCCTCCACAAACTGCGGATCGTTCAACGTTACCAGTGCCTGCAGCGGCGTGTTGGTGCGTTCGCGCCTTACCGTGCAAGCTTCGCGCGTAGGCGCATTGAAGATGTCCATCGACGCCGGCGGTGCGCTGCGTTTCCAGAACGTGTAAAGGCTGCGGCGATAAAGCTTGTCGCCGTGGTCCTGTTTATAGAAGCGAGTATTTGAGCCGTTCATTGCAACGGCCTCCCACACGCCCTCCGGCTGATATGGCTTCACGCTGGGGCCGCCGATTGCGGGCACCAGCAGGCCGCTCGATGCCAGCGCACTGTCACGCAGCAGTTCGCCGTCCAGGCGGAAGCGCGGACCGCGCGACAGCATTCGGTTCTGCGGGTCCTTCTTCAGCTTCATCTCCGTGATCACCGCCGACTGCCGGTACGACGCCGAGGTGACCAGCATGCGGAAGAACTTCTTCGTGTCCCAGCCTCCTTCGCGGTATTCCACCGCCAGCCAGTCGAGCAGTTCCGGATTCACCGGCGCCTCGCCCTGCGAGCCGAAATCTTCGGTGGTCTTGACGATGCCCGTGCCGAAGACCTCTTGCCAGAAGCGATTCACCGTCACGCGTGACGTGAGCGGGTTGCCTGCGTCCACGATCCACTTCGCAAGGCCGAGCCGGTTGCGCGGCATGTCGGAGGTCATCGGCGGCAGCGCGGCCGGAACCGAGGGCTCCACTTTGTCGCGCGGCTGATCGTACATGCCGCGATAAAGGATGTTCGCGTAGGGCAGGGAATCGGCCTTCTCCTGCATCACGTGCGTGATGGAGCCGCGCTTGCGGATGGCGCGCCGTTCGATGCTAAGGCCATTCTGTTGCGCGGTGAGTTTTTGGTACGCATCATCGTTATGAGCGAGGAATTGCAAATGCAGCGCGTCAAGCTCGATTGCGCTCAACTCCGAGGTCGGCTTCTTGCGCGTCGCCTCGATCGTCGGCCATTGGGAGACGAGCAGCGCGTCCTCTTCTGTGATTGTGCGGTTGAATATGACGAATTCACCGATCGCGCCGTTTTGGAAGTAGCGTGCATCTTCGCGGCCCAGCAGCAGCGGGTTCTTCACGGAAATCTTGCCGCTGATGGTCACGTTCTGATCGCCCGCGCCTTGAGTCGGCACCGACTGGCCATTCACGTAGATCGCCAGGCCGGCCTGTTCTTTGGAGCCGTCGTAGGAGACAGCGATGTGATTCCAGGTTCCGGCCTTCAACTGTTCCAGGTGGCCTGCGCGGATCGTAATGTTCTTGCCGCCGTCGCCGGTGAGACGAAACCCCGGCAGGCGTCCCGAGATATCGATCATCCAGCCTCGATTCTTGTCTTTTGGATCGGAGTGGCTGGCCACCACAAAGCTGTCCTCATTCTTCGGAAAGAAAACCCAGGTCGCGATTGCGAACGGTTTCGCGGAATCGAGCACAGGCGCGCTTTCGATCGGTAGCGACGCTTTTGCGCCGAAGTGCAGCGCCTGTTGGCCGGGCAGCATGCCATCGCCGACGGTAACGTCTTTGGGCAGTGGTTTGGCCAGCGTTGTGCGCGCCAATGAGAACGCCTCTGCCTTCAATCCAAGCGGAGCATCGAGCGTGCGCCGGGTTTCAGTGTTGAGCCATTTATCGAAAGCAGCATCGCGGATGGAGCGCGCCTGCAGCTTGACCTTCTGCAACGCCGATTCTTCGCCGCTGAGCTTGCTCCAACGGTCGCGGTCCTGTTCGCGCGGTACGATGATGATCGGCGGCGTGTCGGGCACATTGCCGTCCATGGTCTTCTGAGTCAGATTGCGGAAGAACGCGGCCATGCTGTAGAAGTCGCGCTGCGACATCGGATCGAACTTGTGATCGTGGCACGTCGCGCACCCGATGGTGAGGCCCATGAACACCGCCCCGGTTGTATCCACGCGATCCTTGGCATAGATCGCATCGACCTCTTCCAGAATCACGCCCGCCTCGTTCGTGGTCACGTTGCAGCGATGGAAGCCGGAGGCGATCTGTTGATCCATGGTGCGGTTGGGCAGCATGTCGCCGGCCACCTGTTCGATGGTGAACTGATCGAACGGCATGTTGCGGTTGAAGGCGTTGATCACCCAGTCGCGATACGGCCACATCTCGCGATAGTTATCGACGTGGATGCCATGTGTGTCGGCGTAGCGCGCCGCGTCGAGCCAGTAACGGGCGCGGTGTTCGCCGAAGTGCCTGGAGGCGAGCAGCCGGTCGACGACCTTCTCATAGGCATCGGGCGACTTGTCATTTAGGAACGCCTCCACGTCTTCGGGCTTCGGCGGCAGGCCGGTGAGATCGAACGACACGCGGCGGATCAGCGTTCGGCGGTTGGCTTCGGGCGCGGGCTCCATGCCTGCCGCTTCGAGCCGCGCCAGGATGAATCTGTCGATGGTGTTTCGAGGCCAGTTGGCATTCTTCACAGCCGGGATCTTCGCTCGCACTGGAGGCGTGAACGACCAATGCTCTTTCCACGCAGCGCCCTGCTCGATCCAGCGCTTCACGGTATCGATCTGGTCGGAGGTGAGCGTCTTGTGCGACGTCGCCGGGGGCATGCGCATGGCCGGCTTTTCATGTGCGATGCGTTTATAGAGGAGGCTCTCCGTGGGCTTGCCGGCAACAATCGCCGCGCCGTTCTTGCGCGAGGCGAAGGCGTCGTCGCGGACATCGAGCCGCAGGCCGGCCATGCGGTTGCCCTTGTCCGGGCCATGACAGTAGAAGCAGTTGTTGGAAAGGATGGGGCGGATGTCCCGCTGGAAATCAACCTTGGATGCAGGCGCCGGTGCGCTGCTGGCGGCCTGCGCAATGAGAAGTGCTATGAGTAAACGTGGAGCCACGGAATCCCTCTCGATCTATTCTACATAGTTCCGGACCTTTTTACTCTCATTCCTCCGGTGGGGCAGGCTGGTAGCCTGCAGCCGATTGGAAATCGGCGCCCGCCGGAGTTGCGATTTGGGATTCTGGCCAACCAATGGTAAACTAGAAAAGTCAGTCATTCCTCAGCGAACATCAGTAGCGAACACGGAGTCAGGTGTTCTGCGCACATGTGAGATGAGTCGGTAGCTCAGTTGGTAGAGCATCGCACTTTTAATGCGGTGGTCGCGGGTTCGAGCCCCGCCCGACTCACCATTTCTCTGAATCGAACGATTGCCGCCATTTCCTCTTTGAGGCGCTGCTACTCTACAGTCTCCTCACTCGTTGAAAGACATTTCCGTTAGATCTTTGGAGTTTCCTTGGAACGGATGGCATGCCATACTTCTGAGTCGCCGTCGCCATACGGCTGACGATGAGCGACAATGTTTAGAGGAAGCGAATGTCGAGCCTTACTGATTTCGAGAAAATGTTGCCCGCGTTCTCGCGTGGCGAGAAGGCGCAGATTCTAAAGTGGGTAGTTCGCGAACTCGACGACGATTTTCCGGGCGTTGATTCTCGTCCGGGAGTCTGCGGAGGCGATCCCTGTGTCGTGAGGACCCGAATTCCAATCTGGCTGCTGGAGAATGCGCGACGGCGTGGAACAACCGAGCAAGAATTGCTAACAGCCTATCCGCAACTGCGTGCCGAAGATCTGGTAAATGCCTGGGCCTATGCACGCTCGCACGCGGCTGAGATTGAGGCTCAGATTCGGGAGAACGAGGAAGCCTGAGGCGTGGCGCAGTTTTATACAAACGAGAATTTTGCGTTGCAGGTGGTCGTTGCGCTGAGGAGGTTGGGCCATGATGTGGTCACCTCACTTGAGGCCGGAAACGCCAACACTGGGGTGCCGGATGAGGATGTTATGCAATTTGCGGCGAGTCACAACCGCATCTTGCTGACGTACAATCGCCGCGACTTTTTGCGCCTCCATCATCGCGCACCGTTGAACATGCAGGCATGTTGATTTGCTCATTCGATCCGGATTTTGACGCACAAGCGAAACGAATTCACGACACGATTCAAGCCAAGCCTGACCTTGCAGGCGTGCTGATTCGGATAAACCTGCCTGGCTAAAGCAGATCGACCGCCCAACTCACGATTTAACAATCTGGTTTCCTTTCGTGCCGCATAGAAGAGTTTCAATTGTCGTGGAGACAGCCGATTGCGCTTGGTCTCCTCGCGGCGTCTGATGCTCATTGGAGGTGACTCAAGCCGGCATGCGCAGCAAGCGAATTTTGTTTTTTGTTGTGCTATGACTCTTGGACGGACTTATCCCCCTTTCTGCGCAGAGCCAAACTACGTCCAGCACGTTTGTCCAGGGCGCTTTCATAGGTGTAGATGAGGTCCTCGGTTTACCGGTTGGGACAGTGACCATCAGTCAGATAAAGTCGTCGACAACGATAACCGCTATCCTCTATACGAAATCGGACGGGAAGAGCGGTGTCGCGTGGCGACGTAATGCAGGTACGACCTTTGTGAGCATCATCGAAGAGGGGGACACTCGCCTTGCGGGTGGCTTGTTCTTCATTAAAGATTCGTCATTCGCTCACGGCGCAATCTCGGTTGGCGAGAAGACGCTTTATTTCTCAACGATTACTAAGGGAACTAACACCGCTGTTAACCAGGCCTACAATTTTGTGGGACACGGGACATGGCGGTACAACCTTTCAACGGGGACGATTGAACGTATCGCCGCAATTGGAGATTCCGTGACTCTTACCAGTACCGGATCTGCTCCAACAACAGCGAAAGCTACTTTCGTTAGCGTGGCATTCGTAAAGTCGGATGGGCGAGAATTCTTCTATCTCGAGGCCAGCCCAAGACAACGCGGGATATTTGAAGTCAAGAACAGTGCTTTCTTCTCAATCTTCTCAGATGGTATGGATTGGGCACTTTACTACACTCCAAATGTCCGAGCAGATCGAGGATTTGGCTTTGATCAGGATGGATTACTTTGGCTGCATATCCGGCCCGACATGAATGACGAGATAAAACGAGTTAATCTCAACACCAGAGAAGCAGTCGCCCTTTCTGGGGTTTCACCAGACGGATTCGATGCGTTTCTCGGTGAGAGCTCGACTTCGCTTGATAAAGCGAGTTTCTCTGTTGAGAGCAACGGGCTTACCTATTCAAAATATGCCAGCAAAGGCTGGGGGTATCCCAATCGGGCGGTATCTTGGAATGGCAATAGCTGGTCAATCGTACTTGACATCTACCCGCTTACAGGCCCACCGCCTAGCGGCGCAGCGTATATCCTGACGGACTTTGCAGCATCATCCAGCATCAATCTCGCCGGAGTTCAAACCTCTGGTGAGTATTCGATAACTAGGGGCATCCCAGTTTTCGATTCGACACAAATCCTTTACGTCTCAACCGGAGGCGGCAACTGGACCAAACTGTTCTCACAAGGCGATACGCTTGCAAACGGTAACAAGGTGGATCGCATCGGGCAATTCTCAGTCGTTGGTGACACTATCTTCGTCTTCACCAAAGCGGGAAGTTACGACGGTCCAGTGAACCACTTTTACCGGCTCACTCTCGCGCCGAGCCTGCCGCCTGTCAAGATCACGGCAGTCCGTGCTGCCAGCAGCAACGTCCCTGACACAACGCCATTGGCCCCGCGTGCAATCGCGACCGTATACGGCACTGGCCTCAACAATGGCGTCGGCGGCGTTGATTCCACAGGCGGCGCTACCATCACGCTCTGTGGCGCCCAAGCCAAACTGTTGGTCAACACCGGCACGCAAATCAATTTTGTACTGCCCGGCAGCATTGGCGCTGGCAGTGTCTGTGATCTTGCCGTAGCGGTCACATATCCAAACTACCCATTTCCTATCAAGTCGGAATCGAAGAAAGTTACCATAGCTGAAACATCGCCAACACCATTTTTATGGCAACCAAGCGGTGCGGACGGGAAACCAGTTGAAGGACTGATTCCTGTGGCAACTGATGGCGCGACTGGCCAAGTCATCGGCCCGGTTGGCGTACCGAACGTCGTACAAGCCGCGCCGGGGTCAGTAGTGGTTGTGTGGGGAACCGGCGTAGGCAACCCCAGCAACCTGTCCGACGCACAGTTGTCGCCTCCTGCCGGGGTGAGAATCAGTCCACCGGATGTCCGCCTGATGACAGGGGAAACTACTTCGATTCCGCTTTCCGTCGAATGGGCGGGGGAGAGTGGAAACTCCCTCGGCCTTGCGCAGTTCAACATTCGGCTGCCCAACGCAATCGGACCTGGAACGAACTGGTTCAGTCTTGGCGGGATCTGGTACCCGTTGTCCGTTGCAGAAGTGGCGTCCAAATAGGTAAGGTACAGCCTGATTCCGGCTTCAAAGAAGTGGTGGTGTTTTTTGGGGTCCGATTGGCAGGTTCAGCGTTTTAATAGACTTCATCGGTTTGAAAGTTCAATAAGTTGCGTGTTTTCAGTGCGGTATTGAGGTTCGAGCCCCGCCCGACTCACCATCTTCACTTGCACCCAGATTTGGACGTACCCGAATGCCACGGGACAAGCGCGCAATAGATAAGTCATACTAATTAAGGCATGACCCTTGCGCACATCGAGATTCCTGAGGCACAGCTAGCGGATGTCTGCCTGCGTAACGGGGTCCGAAAACTGGCGCTATTCGGCTCGGTGCTTACTGACCGCTTCTCCGAAACAAGCGATATCGACTTGCTGGTTGAATTCCTACCTGAGGAACGCGTCGGTTTTTTTCGTCTTGCCGATATGGAGAGCGAACTCAGCCGGTTGCTTGGTGGCAAGAAGGTCGACCTGCGAACTCCGATGGATCTGAGCCGATACTTTCGAGATGAAGTGGTTCGCGATGCCGTTGTAATCTATGAGAACTCCTGATGCGATAAGGATGCGGCATATGCAGGAGGCCGTGACTCTGGCATTGAGTATGATCAATTCCCGTACCCGCGTGGATTTATCTAACGATCCCATGTTGTCGATGGCTCTGACTCGCTGCCTTGAGATCCTTGGAGAAGCGGCTTCCAGGATTAGTTCCGAAGCACGCCTTGAATTCCCGGAAATCCCCTACGGCAATATGATTTCCATGCGAAACCGCTTGATCCACGCTTATTTCGATGTGGATCTCGATATTGTCTGGACAACAGTTTCCGAAGATCTGCCAGGACTCTTGCCGATCCTTACTGCTGCCTTAGCTCAGGACTCACGTTGAGATTTTGAAATGAGGGCCTTCTACCGGAGCTACTTTAAGGATCATCCCGATCGTTGGTGGGGCTCATGCAGCATGGCTAACAGAGACGTCAACGGCGCGGCGCCAGTAGTCCGGGGCAGGTGTATTGAGTGGTATTTCGGCAAGGCGGGCGGCGACAATCGGATCAAGCTTTGGATCGCTCAACAACTCAGTGAGCACTACTGGCGGCATGAGCACAGGACTTGCCTGCAGTGCCTGATCCAAAAGGCCCGTGGCGGCAGCAATCAGCTGTCGGTCTTTAATTCGGCCGCGGTCAGCGAAAAACGGACTTTGCCGCGCATGCTCCGAAGTTGGGCGTCGGCGCGCGACGCTGCCATGAGTTCGAGACTGGCCCGCACTGTTTGCGTCACTCCGGTGCCGGTCGCTTCCTGGGCTTTTTCAAGCAGTTGATCCGGAATCTCGACCGTGATTTTTCTCATGTCCATCTCGTTGGTCAAGTTACCATAATTGATACCAGTATTGAGTTTGCGATTCTTGCGGCTACGCATGCAGTCCGGCCAGGTGGGATCACCTCAATTACCCATACACGCGACAGGTTAACCAGCATGCCGTAGTCTCAATGGATTACTCCCCGGCTCTTTCCCTCATCGCGTCTACAGGCAGGCCTCAGCAGGCCAGCACGTTTCTCCAAATGATACAATCGACCTGAGGATTTTATGATTCGTTTGATTTTATTGCTTGCCACCGCGACTGCTGGTTTCGCGCAGGGCGATTGGATTCAGTTGTTCAATGGAAAAGATTTCACCGGCTGGAAAGTCGGCGGTGACCAAAGCTCTTTCACCGTCAAAGACGGCGCCTTTGTCGCCCACGGCCCGGTCGCCCATGCTTTCTACGATGGACCGGTCAAGAACCACGACTTCAAGAACTTCGAACTCATGGTGGACGTGAAGGCCGAGCCGAACTCCAACGGCGGAGTCTACTTCCACACCATCTTCCAGGAAAAAGGCTTCCCCAAAAAAGGCTTTGAAGTGCAGGTCAACAACACCTTCGTCAAGGACCCGATCAAGAGCGGCAGTCTCTATCACGTCAAAGACATCGGCGAGGCCGACATCAAAAACATCACCAAGGATAACGAGTGGTTCACCGAACACATCGTCGTCAAGGGCAACAACGTCGTGATCAAGTTGAACGGCAAAGAGGTCGTCAACTGGACCCAGCCCGCCGATTGGACCGGCGGACGCGAAGGCGCTGGCCGCTCAGTCGACCATGGCACCTTCGCCCTGCAGGGCCACGATCCGGGCAGCATCGTTCACTACAAAAACATCCGCGTCAGGCCGCTGCCGTAGTCTTCCTGATTTTCCACGCCTCTCAGTGGGGAATCCCACCGGGAGGCGGTTGCGATCTTGGCTGAGTGCATTTCTTTAATCCCCCCCTCAATGTAATATCATGTGGTTACCACACCTCCATGAGCAGCCATCCATCCATCACCCGGGTGAAGATCTCCAACTATAAAAGCATCGCTGCTTGCGAAGTTGTACTCGGTCCGCTCACATTTGTTGTTGGCCCGAATGGCTCAGGGAAAAGCAATTTTCTTGACGCTCTGCGCTTCGTATCTGACGCATTGCGCACTACTGTGGAGCATGCCTTGAGAGAACGTGGAGGAATCAACGAGGTACGTCGGCGAAGCAGCGGGCGGCCCAATCACTTCGGAATACGCATAGAGTTTCGCTTGGCTGACGGTACGCCAGGGCATTATGCATTCAAGATTGCAGCAAGGTCGAACGGCGGGTTCGAGGTTAAGAGAGAACAGTGCCTGATCCACTCACTGGTCCCAGCCTCTTTCCAAGTTGATTCAGGGCTCGTCCGGTTGAACTTGTCCCCAGAGAAAATCCAAGTTCCATCTGACCGCCTGTACCTGGTCGCGGCATCGGGAAGTAATGTATTTCGTCCAGTCTACGACGCACTGGCCAATATGGTCTTCTACAGCTTGAACCCCGATCGGATGCGCGCCATGCAAATCCCAGATTCCGGGGAAATCTTAATCCGTGACGGCGGGAACTCCACAAGTGTGTTTCGCGTTCTTTCGAGAGTGGCACCCGAGAAGATTTCTCGTGTTGTTGAATATTTGTCCAAAGTCGTTCCCGGAATCCGGAATGTCCGGGCGCGCGAGATTGGGCCACTTGAGTCGCTGGAATTTCAGATGGATGGGGTCACAGGTAAAGATTCTTTTCAGTTTCATGCCTCAAACATGTCAGACGGCACGCTACGAGCATTAGGTATACTGCTAAGCCTGTTTCAATCGAAAAATGGAACCCATCTCACGCTGATTGGGATGGAAGAGCCGGAGATCGCCCTTCATCCCGCCGCTACAGGCGTTCTGGTCGACGCGCTCCGCGAAGCTAGCCAAGAAAGTCAAATCCTGGTAACCAGTCACAGCCCTGATCTGCTGGACATGGTGTCCATGCAGGACGAGTCAATCCTTGCGGTCACGAAAGAGAAGGGCGATAGCCAGATCGCTACATTGGATCAAGCTAGTAAAGGGGTCCTTTACTCAGGCCTTTATTCCGTGGGCGAACTTCTTCGGATTGGGCAACTCGCGCCTGAGTCAACGGAACTGTTTGACCCGATCTCTGCGCAACGGAGTCTCTTTGACAGGATCGACGTGCAGTGACCATTCGGATTGCATGTATTGTAGAGGGCCGCGGCGAATTAGAGGCGGTTCCCGTACTCCTCCGGCGGATGACTGAGGCGATTAACAATCAAGTCCAATTGATCGTTCCCCTACCCATCCGCATCGACAGGTCAAAGGTCCATCGGAATGGAGAGATTGAGAAGGCCGTTCATTTGGCCGCAGCCAAAGTGGGTGCCGGAGGCGGATTGCTTCTCATTTTGGACGCCGATGACGATTGTCCAGCAACTCTGGGTCCGGCCCTATTGCACCGGGCTCAAGCTGCGCGCTCAGACTTTCCGATCGCTTCAGTAATTGCGTCCCGTGAGTTTGAATCATGGTTCATTGCTGCTGTGGACTCCCTGCGTACCAAGTTTCGTGAGCCAGTCGATGCAATCGACCTGGATGTGGAACGTATGAGAGGGGCAAAGGAATGGCTCAGTCGGCGACTCAAGAATGGAAGCTATTCACCTACTGTGGATCAAGCGTCCCTCGCCGCACTTTTCGACTTGGAACTAGCCAGGAAGCGATCCCAGTCATTCGATAAACTCTGGAGGGAGTTGGAACGATTGTTATCGATTCTCGGCAACTCAAACGGCTAGCGCCGCCCCGTCCTACCCGGCACCGCCCACACCGCCTCCAGCACACCCTTCCGGCACACGCAGATTTCATCATGCAGGCACACCGTGCTATCGGTATACCCGGGGATCCAGGTCACCGTCTCGCCCACCTGATGCCCCGCGTCCGGCGCCTCCAACTCAATCACGCCATGCTCGGCGTTCAATGACACGCACTTCGTCGCGCCCACCCCTGCCGGCCGCGGCGCGCCATGCTGCACGGACATCGTCTTAAACCCGCCATCCACCACAATCCGGGTCAGTGTCGGACGGCTCACTACGCGCGTCAGCACCGTCAGCGCGAACTCATTCTCCAGGCCCCACTTCTGGTAGTTCAAATCGCAGAACGCCCCGCCGCCCGCCTGCACCTCGGTCAAGCCCGGAGTCGGCGCGGAGTGCATAAAGGTCCCGCTGCCGCTGGCGCTCACGATCTCCACCGCAAGCCCCTCCACTTCGCAGGCGTCGGCGGAATCGGTCAGCCGCTTCATCGATGCTTCAATCTCCACACGCTTTGCATCGCCTTCCATCGGGACGGTGTGGCCTTCCCACGCCATCACTCCCATAAACTTCAAGCCGGGCATCTCCGAAATCTGCATGGCAAGTTGAGCCGCCGGTTCGCCCGGCGCGATGCCGCACCGGTTCATGCCCGCGTCCACCTCCACCAGCACCGCGATCACCGTCTTCGCCGCCAGCGCCGCCGCGTTCAGCTGCGTGGCATGTTCCAGGCTATCGGTTGCCGTCATCAAGCCTGTGGCCTTCTTCGCCAACCGGGCGAGCCTCGCCTGCTTCCGCGCACCCGCTAGCTGATTGGCCAGCAGCACGCTCTTCACGCCAGCCGCCACCATCGCCTCGGCCTCGTACAGCGTCGCACAGGTCACGCCGCACGCGCCTGCCTTCACCGCCTCCAGCGCCAACTGCGGCGCCTTCTGCCCTTTCATATGCGGACGCCATGCCAGGCCATAATCACGAATGATGAAGTCGGCCATGCGCTTCAGATTGCGGCGGTAGACATCCAGATCCAGCACCAGGGCCGGAGTCTCCAGTTCACTAACGGGAATGCCGATCGCGTCGGCGTTTGCACTCATAGCATTATCTTACCCGGTCCGTTCGCGTAGAATGTTTTCTTGGCTTCCACTCAGCAGATTCAATCCGCCCCCATGGCGAAATGGCTCATCGTCGCCGTGCTGTTCGTCGTCAGCGCGCTCAACTATGGTGACCGTTCCGCCATCACCGCGCTCTTTCCCCTTTTGCGCCAGGACCTCGGTCTCACTGACGTCGGCTTAGGCCTCATCGGCTCGTTCTTCCTGTGGAGCTATGCCTTCTCCTCGCCTCTCTCCGGATATCTCGGCGACCGCTTCGATCGCGGCAAGCTTGTCGTGTACAGTCTCGCCGCGTGGAGCCTCGTGACGCTCCTCACCGGACTTGTCACGGCCCAGTGGCAGCTGTTTGCTTTGCGCACGATGCTCGGCGTCACCGAGTCGTTGTTCCTCCCCGCTGCCGTCGCACTTGCCGCCAGCTATCACGGACCCGAAACACGCGCCACCGCCGTCGGCATGATTAGCCTCGGAACCTTCGCCGGACTCATTTCCGGAGGCACGCTGGCAGGCTACCTGGGCGCATTATACGGCTGGCGCGCACCGCTTCTCGCGCTCGGAGCAGGCGGCATGCTGCTCGCCCCGCTCTGCTATTTCCTGCTGCCCAGGCAGACCCCGTCCACCAAAGAGGAAGAGGATGCGCGGCCGCCATTTCTCACCACCGCTGCCAGCCTGGTGCGGGTTCCGTCCTATCTCGTGATGCTCGCCGCGGGTCTGCTTCCCTCTATCGGCTCCTGGATCTTCATTAACTGGCTGCCCCTCTACTTCCAGGAAAACTTCCACATGTCGCTGGCCCGCGCCGGCTTCTATGGCTCGTCGCTTATTCCCATCGGCTCGGCTATCAGTCAGGTGGTGGGAGGACCCATCTCTGATTTCATCGCCCGCCGCGGCGTGCACTATCGCATGTTGATGCAGGCCTGTCTCATCCTCTGCGCCGCGCCCGCGCTGCTCACGTTTGTCCTGACTCAGAATCAGAATCTGATCATCGGCGCGATTGTCGTCTATGCCATGTGCCGCAGCTGCGGGGACCTCAACATCCTGCCGCTGCTCTATGACCTCGTGGGCAAATCGAAAGCCTCTACGGCCTATGGCATAGCCAACATGATGAACACCATTGCCGGCGGACTCGGCGTCTTCGTCGCAGGCTGGGTCAAAGCGGATTTCGGACTCGCCGGAGTCTTCGCCGTCGTCGCCGGCATCCTGGCTTTCGACGCGCTGCTGCTTTTCATTTGCTACGCGTTCTTCCTGCGCAAAGACCTCGCCGCCGCCCGATGAAGACACACACTCAGGGGACTGCCAACGCTGTCCCAAGCGAAGCGCGCGGACTGCGCGGGCTGTCCCCAAAACGACGCTTCCGCAACAGCGCTATTTCTTCTCCGCCGCACCTTCCCGAAGCGTCTTCAGATTGTTCGTCAGCCCGATCGCGCCATGCCACAGCAGGTTGCCGAACGCGATGAACCGGTAGCCCTGGCGATGCGCCAGCTGCGCCGCCTCCACTCCGCCCACCGAAATGCCAGCCATCTTACCGGCCTTCTCCACCAGCTTCGGAAACTCTTCCAGGTACGCTTTCAGTTTCGGGTCATTCATCTGGCCAATCACGCCCATCGACGCCGCCAGATCCGCCGGCCCCGCAAACAGCACATCCACGCCCTCCACCGCCGCGATCGCCTCCAGGTTCTCCATCCCCTCCAGCGATTCGATCTGCAGCACCATGCACACTTCCTTGTTGGCGTGCGGCAGATAATCATCCCACGTCACATTGGCATGGAAGGTCCACAACGGCGACACGCCGCGCGTCCCCTCCGGCGGATACTTCGCCGCACTCACTGCCCGCCGCGCCTCATCCGCATTGTTCACCTGCGGCACCATGATCGCCGACGCACCCGCATCGAGCGACTTCTTGATCAGGTTCGAATCCAACCCCGCCACGCGAATCAGCGGCATGCACCCGTCGCGGCGCGCCATCACCGGAATCACACCCACGCTTTCCGGTCCAAACGGGCAGTGCTCCGTGTCGATCCAAAGCCAGTCCACACCGCTGGAGATCACTAGCTGATTGGCCAGCGCATCCGCCACAATCGCACTGGCGCCCCAAACGGTTTCGCCGCGCGCCAGTTTCTCTTTAACAGGATTCTCAAACATAGGTTCATAGTATCGCAGGCCCTCTCCCCAAGGACCTTTCCATTGACCTGGAGGTGCCATCGGTGATACTCCTCTTGTTTGGTTTCCCCAACGGAAATCCCAGATGAGGCCTCCTATGCGTATTCTTCTTTCCGCTTTCGTAATCTGTACGGCCGCTCTCGCCGCCGATCGTGTCAAGACCGCCAACGGCACGCTCGAAGCCACCGCCGCACCCAAAGACGGCGTGCGCTCCTTCAAAGGCATCCCCTTTGGTCAGCCCCCCGTCGGCTTCCTGCGCTGGCGTGAGCCGCAGCCACCTAAGAACTGGAAAGGCGTGCGCAATGCCGATAAGTTCGGCCCCCGCTGCATGCAGCGCACGGGACCTGGCGCCGATTATTGGTTCCGCAGCAACGGCATGAGCGAAGACTGCCTCTATCTCAACGTCTGGACCTCCGCCAAATCGGGCAAGGAGAAGCTGCCCGTACTCGTGTACATCTTTGGCGGCGGCTTCCAGAACGGAGACGGATCGGAGCCCCGCTACGATGGCGAGAGCATGGCCCGTCACGGCATGGTTACGGTATCAGTGAACTACCGCACCAATATCTTCGGCTTCTTCGTCCACCCCGAATTGACGAAGGAGTCTCCTCACCACGCCTCCGGCAACTACGGCCTGCTCGATCAGGTGGCCGCCCTTGAATGGGTCAAGCGGAACATCGCCGCCTTCGGAGGTGATCCGAATCACGTCACCATCGCAGGTGAATCCGCCGGTTCCATCTCCGTCAGCGTGCTCATGGCTTCGCCACTTTCCAAAAACCTGATGGCCGCTGCCATCGGCGAGAGTGGAGCTGCCATCGCCACTCTGCCACCGCGTCCTCTCGCTGAGTCCGAACAGAATGGCGTCAAGTTCGGCGTCGCGGCCGGAGCGGAAACGCTGGCTGCTCTTCGTGCCATGACCGCCGAGCAGATTCAGGAGGCCTCAACCAAGGCCCGCGGCATCCGCTTCGGCACGGCCATGGATGGTTATCTTCTCTCCAAATCCTTGACCGCAACTTTCGAAGCTGGCGAGCAGGCCAAGGTCCCGCTGCTGGAGGGTTCAAACACCCAGGAAGGCCAGGCGCGAGCAATTCTCGGCGGCGGCGAGCCAACGCCTGAGAACCTCGCCAACGCCATCACGAAGCTCTATGGCGAGAAGGCCGCTCCGATTGTGAAGGCTTATGCTGCCACGACCGCCGCCGAGGTTTACGA